>OLIQ01000040.1_pt1 | contig 95145 bp, 87 predicted proteins | sample 1609631 | NCBI WGS metagenome assembly OLIQ01 (sample SAMEA4350114, study PRJEB24818) | metagenome | biome: human; feature: gut; material: faeces | place: Denmark | collected 2013-09
CCGCGAAATGGCGCGGCGGTAAGTATGGCGGGGTTATTCCTTCCCCGTTGAGGACACCGGGTTGTCAGGTTGACCATACGCTTAAGTGACAACCCCGCTGCAACGCCCTCTGTTATCAATTTTCTGGTGACGTTTGGCGGTATCAGTTTTACTCCGTGACTGCTCTGCCGCCCTTTTTAAAGTGAATTTTGTGATGTGGTGAATGCGGCTGAGCGCACGCGGAACAGTTAAAACCAAAAACAGTGTTATGGGTGGATTCTCTGTATCCGGCGTTAATTGTTAACTGGTTAACGTCACCTGGAGGCACCAGGCACTGCATCACAAAATTCATTGTTGAGGACGCGATAATGAAAACGTTATTACCAAACGTTAATACGTCTGAAGGTTGTTTTGAAATTGGTGTCACTATCAGTAACCCAGTATTTACTGAAGATGCCATTAACAAGAGAAAACAAGAACGGGAGCTATTAAATAAAATATGCATTGTTTCAATGCTGGCTCGTTTACGTCTGATGCCAAAAGGATGTGCACAATGAATTCAGCATTTGTGCTTGTTCTGACAGTTTTTCTTGTTTCCGGAGAGCCAGTTGATATTGCAGTCAGTGTTCACAGGACAATGCAGGAGTGTATGACTGCAGCAACCGAACAGAAAATTCCCGGTAACTGTTACCCGGTCGATAAAGTTATTCACCAGGATAATATCGAAATCCCGGCAGGTCTTTAAAACAGTTCCGTAATAAATATCCGGTTTCATTCTTATATGCCAGCAATGGCAGGGATTTGTTCATCCTTAAATCTGTCATGAGGTTAAAACAAATGAGTAAAGTCTTTATTTGCGCCGCTATTCCTGACGAACTGGCAACAAGGGAAGAAGGCGCTGTGGCTGTAGCCACAGCCATTGAAGCTGGCGACGAACGCCGTGCTCGAGCAAAATTTCACTGGCAATTCCTGGAACATTATCCGGCTGCTCAGGACTGCGCTTATAAATTTATTGTCTGCGAGGATAAACCTGGCATACCCCGCCCTGCCCTCGATTCATGGGATGCTGAATATATGCAGGAAAACCGCTGGGATGAGGAGTCTGCTTCTTTTGTCCCGGTTGAGACTGAATCCGATCCGATGAACGTCACTTTTGACAAGCTGGCCCCTGAAGTACAGAACGCTGTCATGGTTAAGTTCGACACATGTGAAAACATCACCGTTGATATGGTTATTAGCGCACAGGAATTGTTGCAGGAAGACATGGCAACATTCGACGGACATATCGTTGAAGCGTTGATGAAAATGCCAGAAGTTAACGCCATGTATCCGGAGCTTAAGTTGCACGCCATTGGGTGGGTTAAGCATAAATGTATTCCTGGTGCTAAATGGCCCGAAATTCAGGCAGAGATGCGCATCTGGAAAAAACGTCGCGAAGGTGAACGCAAGGAAACCGGAAAATACACGTCTGTTGTTGATCTCGCCCGCGCCAGAGCCAATCAACAGTACACTGAAAATTCAACAGGAAAAATCAGCCCGGTCATTGCTGCCATTCATCGCGAATACAAGCAGACATGGAAAACACTGGATGACGAACTGGCCTACGCTCTCTGGCCTGGTGATGTGGATGCCGGAAACATTGACGGCAGCATCCATCGCTGGGCAAAAAAAGAAGTTATCGACAACGACCGCGAAGACTGGAAGCGTATCTCGGCATCAATGCGCAAACAGCCTGATGCCCTTCGCTACGACCGCCAAACTATTTTTGGCCTTGTCCGTGAGCGTCCGATCGACATTCACAAAGATCCCGTAGCACTGAACAAATATATCTGCGAATACCTGACGACAAAGGGCGTGTTTGAGAATGAAGAAACAGACCTGGACACTGTTGATGTTCTCCAGTCATCAGAAACACAAACTGATGCAGTGGAAACTGAGGTATCTGATATCCCAAAAAATGAAACCGCGCCGGAAGCTGAACCATCTGTAGAGCGTGAGGGGCCGTTCTATTTCCTCTTCGCAGATAAGGACGGAGAAAAATACGGTCGCGCAAACAAACTCTCTGGTCTGGATAAGGCACTGGCTGCTGGCGCCACTGAAATCACAAAAGAAGAATATTTTGCCCGAAAAAATGGCACATACACGGGCTTACCGCAAAATGTAGATACCGCTGAAGATTCAGAACAACCAGAGCCGATAAAAGTTACCGCTGACGAAGTAAACAAAATTATGCAGGCAGCCAATATCAGCCAGCCTGACGCCGATAAGTTGCTTGCTGCATCACGTGGTGAATTTGTTGAAGGGATTAGTGACCCGAATGATCCGAAATGGGTTAAGGGGCTCCAGACCCGCGATTCTGTGAACCAGAACCAGCATGAATCGGAACGGAACTACCAAAAAGCGGAACAAAACAGTCCAAATGCGTTACAAAACGAGCCAGAAACGAAACAGCCTGAACCAGTAGCGCAACAGGAAGTGGAAAAAGTCTGCACCGCCTGCGGTCAGACCGGCGGCGGCAACTGCCCTGATTGTGGCGCGGTGATGGGCGACGCAACATACCAGGAAACATTCGATGAAGAGTATCAGGTTGAAGTTCAGGAAGATGATCCGGAGGAAATGGAAGGCGCTGAACATCCACACAAGGAGAACACTGGCGGCAATCAGCATCACAATAGCGATAATGAAACTGGCGAGACGGCAGATCACCCAATTAAGGTGAACGGTCATCACGAAATCACATCCACCAGCAGGACGTGTGACCATCTAATGATCGACCTTGAAACCATGGGAAAAAATCCTGATGCCCCGATCATCTCAATAGGTGCAATATTTTTCGATCCGCAAACCGGAGATATGGGACCGGAATTTAGTAAGACTATCGATCTGGAAACTGCTGGCGGAGTCATTGATCGGGACACCATTAAATGGTGGCTTAAGCAATCACGCGAAGCGCAATCTGCCATTATGACCGATGAAATCCCGTTAGATGATGCACTGTTACAATTGCGAGAATTTATCGACGAAAACTCCGGTGAATTTTTTGTTCAGGTTTGGGGAAATGGAGCCAACTTCGACAACACGATTTTGCGCCGTTCATACGAACGGCAGGGGATCCCCTGCCCGTGGCGTTACTACAACGATCGCGATGTACGCACAATCGTTGAGCTGGGGAAAGCCATAGACTTCGATGCCAGAACGGCTATTCCATTCGAAGGTGAGCGCCATAATGCACTTGATGACGCCCGTTACCAGGCAAAATACGTTTCAGTTATCTGGCAAAAACTGATCCCGAGTCAGGCTGATTCTTAATGTTCAACTGTCGCCGGTTGTGACTGGTATTCTGCAACCGGCGCTCGTCTGATGTAAGAGATAAAGAAATCGATGAGCGAAGTAATCATGATTGTCTCTCCCGGCAAATGGGTATCCGAAGAGCAGTTAATTGCGCTGAAAGGAATAAAAAAAGGTACGTTAAAAAAGGCCCGGGAAAAATCGTTTATGGAAGGAAGGGAATATAAGCATGTCGCTCATGACGGTATGCCATGGGATAACAGTCCATGCTTTTACAACCTGGAAGAAATTGATCGCTGGATTGAGCGCCAGGCATCAGCGAGACCAAGACGTCATCTTACTTGACTAAAAGCCACACTAACTAATGAGAGAAGTTGAAATGAAATATCCGACAGGCGTGGAAAACCATGGAGGGAAATTACGTATCTGGTTTGTTTATAAAGACGTAAGAGTCAGGGAAAATCTGGGGGTTCCTGACACAGCAAAAAACAGGCGCGTTGCAGGTGAACTACGCTCCTCTGTTTGTTACGCAATAAAAACTGGTGTTTTCGACTATGCAAAACAGTTTCCCTCCTCACGCAATCTGGAAAAATTTGGTGAGGCCCGACAAGATTTAACCATAAAAGAACTGGCTGAAAAATTTCTGGCACTGAAAGAAACTGAAGTCGCCAAAACATCACTCAACACATACCGTGCCGTCATCAAAAATATCCTGAGCATAATCGGTGAAAAAAATCTTGCCTCATCGATTAATAAAGAAAAATTACTGGAGGTTCGTAAAGAGTTACTGACTGGATACCAGATCCCCAAAAGTAACTATATTGTTACACAACCAGGGAGATCGGCTGTAACTGTAAATAATTACATGACAAATCTTAACGCCGTGTTCCAGTTTGGTGTTGATAACGGTTACCTGGCAGATAATCCGTTTAAGGGGATCTCGCCATTAAAGGAATCAAGAACCATTCCGGATCCTCTTTCGCGGGAAGAATTTATCCGTCTTATCGATGCGTGCAGAAATCAGCAAGCAAAAAATTTATGGTGTGTTTCTGTTTATACTGGAGTTCGCCCTGGTGAGCTGTGTGCACTTGGATGGGAGGACATAGATCTGAAAAATGGAACAATGATGATCAGGAGAAATTTAGCAAAAGACCGTTTCACGGTACCAAAAACACAGGCGGGAACCAATCGGGTCATTCATCTTATTAAGCCAGCAATCGACGCTCTCCGGAGTCAGATGACATTAACGAGACTGAGCAAAGAGCATATCATTGATGTTCACCTCAGAGAGTATGGCAGAACAGAAAAACAAAAATGCACCTTTGTTTTTCAACCTGAAGTGTCAGCGAGAGTAAAAAATTATGGTGACCATTTTACCGTTGACTCAATAAGGCAGATGTGGGACGCAGCGATAAAACGTGCCGGACTCCGCCATCGAAAATCATATCAGTCGAGACATACTTATGCCTGCTGGTCGCTGACAGCTGGTGCTAACCCGGCATTTATAGCAAACCAGATGGGCCATGCAGATGCGCAAATGGTATTTCAGGTATACGGAAAATGGATGTCTGAAAACAATAATGCACAGGTAGCTTTGTTAAATACACAGTTAAGCGAGTTTGCCCCAACCATGCCCCATAACGAAGCAATGAAAAATTAATTTAATATTTATCAAATAGTTAACACGCATGACTCTTGAAATCCATAAATTCAAGCGCAGTGCCCAGCCATCCCGATACTGCTGCTTTCACCAAATCCTTAGTGCTTCTTTCGTGTTTTTCTATTGTCATAATGGTTATCTCTAAAAAAGAGGTAAGATGCGTACTACTTACTCGCCGTTATTGGTATTATTCAGAAAAAGTGAGTAAGACTTTGCAGCAATGTTTTTGATCCTGTTCAAATAAACTAATGGCATCAGCAACATGCTGGAAATCAAACGTATGGGTAATTAATTTTTCTGGTTTAATTAACCCTTTACTTAACCAGTCGATAACGATCGGGAATTTATTTGCATTTAAGCGTGAAGAGAAAATAGAGAGTTCTTTTCCGGTAATTCCTTGCTGAATCACTTCAGACGGTTCACTGGAGAACCCCATCAATACAATACGTGCCGCTGGAGAAGCCAGCGTTACGGCCTCTTTCAGGATAGAAGGATGACAAGCCGCATCGATAATTAATGTCGGCTTGATGCCTTTTTCAGTGAAAATCTCGCCAAGCGGTGTCTGGCTGTTATTAATCGCCCAGTCAGCCCCGCTCTCTTTCGCTTTTTCCAGTCGTTCATCAATGCGATCGGCAACAATCACATTTTTAACGTTATAGACGCCTTTTAATACCTGAACGATCGTCAGGCCGATTGGACCGGCACCATAAACCAGAACGGTATCATTTTCAGTCGGTTGACCATGTCCGGTTACGTTAGCCGCAATGGTAAAAGGTTCGATCATTACCGCATATTGATCGGCCACTGCTTCAGGAATTTTCCACGCATTTTTTGCCGGAACCACGGCATATTCACTGAAACCACCGTCAGCGTGCACACCTAATACAGCCAGTGTCGTACAAACGTTCGGTTTACCTATAGAGCACGGATAGCAATGCCCACAGCTGACCACCGGATCGACAGCAACACGTTCACCGACTCTGGCGCTTTCCACGCCTTCACCCACTGCATCAATGACGCCAAAGAATTCATGACCAATGACGCGCGGATATTTCGCAAAAGGATTATGCCCACGATAAATATGGCTATCTGAACCACAAATTCCGGCAAGTTTCACTTTTACTCGTACTTCACCCGCTGACGGGGTGGGTATTTCACGTTCGACAATCGCCAGTTGATTCGGTTTTTCAATTAATATGCTTTTCATTATCTTACTCCTTACCAGTTCCACAGCGTGCCATCTTCCAGACGTGCGACTGGTAGATAAGCAGGTTCATAGGGATATTTCGCCGCCAGCTTTTCATCGAATTCGATACCAAGACCCGGTTTGTCTCCCGGATGCATATAGCCGTTATCGAAAGTCCAGTTGTGCGGGAAGACTTCGAGCATTTGTTCGGAATAACCCATGTATTCCTGGACACCGAAATTGGGGACCCACAGATCAAAGTGCAGCGCCGCAGCCATGCAGACTGGTGACAAATCGGAAGGACCGTGTGAGCCAGTACGTACCTGATACAGCGAAGCAAAATCGGCAATCCGGCGCATACCGGTAATTCCGCCTGCATGGGTCAGCGTGGTGCGGATATAATCGATGAGTTGCTCTTCAATCAGTTGTTTGCAGTCCCAGATGCTGTTGAAGACTTCACCCACTGCGATGGGTGTGACGGTATGTTGGCGAATGAGACGGAAGCATTCCTGGTTTTCCGCAGGCGTCGGGTCTTCCATCCAGAACATGCGATAATCTTCAATGCTTTTACCAAAGCGCGCCGCTTCAATAGGCGTTAAGCGATGGTGCATGTCATGCAGCAAATGTTCATTAAAACCAAACTTGTTACGTACCGCGTCAAACAATTTCGGCATGAAATCGAGGTATTTCTCCGTCGACCACAGCTGCTCTTCCGGCCACTGTCCTTTGGTTGCGGGTTCATAAGCCAGACCTTTACCTTTCGACATGCCGTAGGTGGTTTTCATACCAGGGATTCCGCACTGCACGCGGATGGCTTTGAATCCAAGCTCTTGATGACGGGCATAATCATCCAGAGCTTCATCAATACTGTGACCGGTGGTATGGCAATAAACCATCACCCCTTCACGAGACGCGCCGCCGAGTAACTGGTAAAGCGGCATGTTGGCAGCTTTGGCTTTAATATCCCACAGCGCCATATCAACCGCTGAAATGGCCGACATCGTAACCGGACCGCGACGCCAGTAAGCACCTTTATAGAAAAACTGCCAGATATCTTCGATACGGTGCGCATCGCGACCAATAAGCTGCGGACAAAGGTGATCCTGCAAATAAGAGGCCACGGAAAGCTCACGTCCATTGAGGGTGGCATCCCCAAGGCCCGTAATACCGTCCTCAGTGGTGATTTTTAATGTGACGAAATTACGCCCCGGACAGGTAACAAAAACTTCAGCCTTTACGATCTTCATGTTCGATTCCTTGCATCGCTTGTCGTGATGCATGAAATCTACGCAACTGAGCTACTACCATACAAGTATAAAGATCGAAAAAAGCCGGAGTGATCACAAAAAAAGGCGTATATTTGCGCTGTGAATGGTTGACAAAAGATGAAATAGAATACCTTTTGTCAGCTGACACTTCCTCTTATCTTATTGATAAAATGGATTTATGTTCCTACGTGCGCCCCCAGCCCGCAACAATGATCAACATGCCGCAAAGCGCAATCAACGCACCCGTCCAGTCATAAAGAGTCAGTTTCACGCCATCCACAACGCGCAGCCACATCAACGCCGTGCAGACATAAACGCCACCATAAGCCGCGTAAACACGCCCACTCGCCGCTGGATGCAACGTTAACAACCAGACAAACAGCGCCAGTGAAATCCCCGCCGGAAGCAACAGCCAGATACTGGCGTTTCGTTTTAACCACAACCAGGGCAGAAAGCATCCAATAATTTCACACAGCGCAGTAGCAAAAAATAGTAACGTTGTTTTAATCATCTTTGTCTCTTATTGACATCATGTATAGTTATAGGGCGACATAATATCATCAATATAAACACCCTCCTGGTACGTTTTGCGTCCGCAGTGGATGGTGTAGAATCACCTTTAATCATTCATACAGGGAATGAATTATGAAAATCACTCTCAGCAAACGAATCGGCCTGCTCGCTATTCTGCTGCCTTGCGCACTGGCATTGAGCACAACTGTTCATGCCGAAACTAACAAACTGGTGATTGAGTCTGGCGACAGTGCACAAAGCCGCCAGCACGCCGCTATGGAAAAAGAGCAATGGAATGACACGCGCAATCTGCGCCAGAAAGTGAATAAACGCACTGAAAAAGAGTGGGATAAAGCCGACGCCGCTTTTGATAACCGCGATAAATGTGAGCAAAGCGCCAACATCAATGCCTACTGGGAGCCCAATACTTTGCGCTGCCTGGACCGTCGAACTGGCCGCGTTATTACCCCCTAACCTGTTATTGATTTAAGGAATGTAAGGACACGTTATGCCAAGCGCCCACAGTGTTAAGCTACGCCCGCTGGAGCGTGAAGATTTACGCTATGTACATCAACTCGACAATAACGCCAGTGTGATGCGTTACTGGTTTGAGGAACCCTACGAAGCCTTTGTTGAACTCTCTGATCTGTATGATAAGCATATTCACGATCAGAGCGAACGGCGCTTTGTGGTGGAATGTGACGGCGAAAAAGCCGGTCTGGTGGAGCTGGTGGAAATTAACCATGTTCATCGCCGCGCAGAATTTCAGATAATTATCTCCCCGGAGTATCAGGGGAAAGGTCTGGCAACCCGTGCCGCCAAATTAGCAATGGACTATGGCTTTACCGTTCTCAATCTCTATAAGCTGTATCTGATCGTTGATAAAGAGAATGAAAAAGCGATTCACATTTACCGCAAGCTTGGCTTTTCGGTTGAAGGTGAATTGATGCACGAGTTCTTTATTAATGGTCAATATCGTAATGCCATTCGCATGTGTATATTCCAGCATCAGTATCTGGCAGAGCACAAAACACCGGGTCAGACTCTCCTGAAGCCGACCGCACAATAGCATTAATAATAATCGATCGTATTTTTGATGGTGTAAACCCGTTCGACGGCGGGTTTTACTCCTTCATCAACAATGATTAGCTGACAGTCCACCGGATTAGCGTGACTGTCATATTCACAGCTCTGTTTTACATTACCAACCCGTTGATTATTCAGTAAAGTAACCGCTGTGTAATCTAATTTTTTGATCGGATCCGTTGATGGCGTGGCGCTGACAGATAATGTTTTGTCGTTACTTTTCGTGGTTTTACCCAGCGGATAACCCTGATCATCATAGCGATATTCCATCTGCATTTGTTTGCTGCTGGCTTTAATCACGAAGCCATTATCATCGGTTTCCCAACTCACCCCGGCAGAAGGTAATTCTGCTAGCTGGCATTTTCCCTGTAAACGTACTCTCTTCTCCAGCGTCTCGGCATCACGGTAATAATTGGCGTCCAGTACCAGAGCGACCACGGTATTATTTTCCAGATCCAGTAATTCGAGTGAATCAAAACAGCCTTCTTCCGACAAAGTCCCAGAAACACGTTTCGTCACTTCACCTTGCTCATCCATTAATGTCTGAGTGAAATCTTTTACCGGACCACGCAGCGGATCAAAATCGAATTCATTAGAGAAACTGGCCATCTCAGGGGTAAATGAAAGTGTTACCTCTGTGCGGTCACATCCTGTGAGGAATATCGCGAGTAAGCATGGTAGTAATTTGTATTTCACAACAGTCACCAGAGAGTAGAGATGATTCTCAATCATAGTAGCAAATACAGTACTTTACACGTTAAATGCTATGCTTAAAGAAGTTATCTTCGCGTAAGGAGCTTATGATGAAACTCTCAACCTGCTGTGCCGCGCTTCTGCTCGCCCTCGCCTCACCCGCGGTACTCGCCGCGCCGGGATCCTGTGAGCGCATACAGAGCGATATATCACAGCGCATTATCAATAATGGCGTACCCGAAAGCAGCTTCACGTTAAGTATTGTACCCAATGACCAGGTTGATCAGCCTGATTCCCAGGTCGTCGGCCATTGCGCTAATGATACGCATAAAATTCTCTATACCCGCACCACCAGCGGTAACGTCTCTGCTCCCGCGCAGTCTAGCCAGGATGGCGCGCCTGCCGAACCGCAGTAACACATTATCGACTGAACGCCGGATATGACAAATCCGGCGATTTGAACATACAACATAATCCCACCTTATTACTCATACCCTTCTATTGATATGGATTAATAATTCTTAACCCAAAATGGGTAGACTCCCTCTATTGTTAGCGCGCTAAATATTCAATATATAAACTTTTATATAACGATAAAGAACAGGGAGTGAGTTATGTCCAAAAATGAACGAATGGTGGGCATCAGCCGCAGAACACTCGTTAAATCTACCGCGATAGGTTCTCTGGCGCTGGCTGCAGGCGGTTTTTCTTTGCCGTTTACCCTGCGCAATGCAGCAGCAGCGGTACAACAGGCCCGCGAAAAAGTGGTCTGGGGTGCCTGTTCCGTCAACTGTGGTAGCCGCTGTGCACTTCGTCTACATGTTAAAGATAATGAAGTGACCTGGGTGGAAACTGACAATACCGGCAGCGATGAGTACGGCAACCATCAGGTACGCGCCTGTTTGCGCGGTCGCTCCATCCGCCGGCGTATTAATCATCCCGATCGCTTGAATTACCCAATGAAACGCGTGGGCAAACGCGGCGAAGGCAAATTCGAACGGATTAGCTGGGATGAAGCCCTGGATACTATCGCCAGTAGCCTGAAGAAAACCGTCGAACAATATGGCAATGAGGCTGTATATATTCAGTACTCTTCGGGGATCGTTGGCGGCAATATGACCCGCTCTTCGCCATCAGCCTCGGCGGTCAAACGCCTGATGAACTGCTACGGCGGTTCACTCAACCAGTATGGCTCCTACAGCACTGCGCAAATTTCCTGTGCCATGCCCTACACCTACGGCAGTAATGATGGCAACAGCACCACGGATATTGAAAACAGCAAGCTGGTCGTGATGTTTGGTAACAACCCGGCAGAAACCCGCATGAGCGGTGGTGGCATCACTTATCTTCTTGAAAAAGCGCGCGAGAAATCGAACGCCAAAATGATTGTTATCGATCCGCGATATACCGATACGGCTGCCGGTCGTGAAGACGAATGGCTCCCTATTCGCCCGGGCACCGATGCCGCGCTGGTTGCGGGTATTGCCTGGGTATTGATTAACGAAAATCTCGTTGATCAACCTTTTCTCGATAAATACTGCGTCGGCTATGACGAAAAAACCTTACCCGCAGATGCACCCAAAAATGGTCACTATAAAGCCTATATTCTTGGTGAAGGTGACGATAAAACAGCGAAAACGCCGCAGTGGGCTTCGCAAATTACCGGTATCCCGGAGGACCGTATCATCAAACTGGCGCGTGAAATTGGCACAGCAAAACCCGCTTATATCTGCCAGGGCTGGGGGCCACAACGCCAGGCAAACGGCGAACTGACTGCACGCGCTATTGCTATGTTACCTATTTTGACGGGCAATGTCGGCATCAGCGGCGGAAATAGTGGCGCGCGTGAATCGACCTATACCATTACCATAGAACGCCTGCCGGTGCTGGATAATCCGGTCAAAACGTCAATCTCCTGCTTCAGCTGGACAGATGCTATCGATCATGGTCCGCAAATGACGGCAATCCGCGACGGCGTCCGCGGCAAAGATAAACTGGATGTGCCCATTAAGTTCATCTGGAACTACGCGGGAAATACCCTCGTTAATCAGCATTCTGACATCAACAAAACGCATGAAATTCTGCAGGACGAATCGAAATGCGAAATGATTGTGGTCATCGAAAACTTTATGACCTCATCGGCAAAATATGCCGACATTCTGCTGCCAGACCTGATGACCGTTGAGCAGGAAGATATTATTCCTAACGACTACGCCGGTAACATGGGATATCTCATTTTCCTCCAGCCTGTCACCAGCGAAAAATTCGAACGCAAACCGATTTACTGGATCCTGAGTGAAGTCGCGAAACGTCTTGGACCTGACGTCTATCAAAAGTTCACAGAAGGTCGCACGCAGGAACAATGGTTACAACATCTGTACGCCAAAATGCTTGCCAAAGATCCGGCGTTACCGTCTTACGACGAACTGAAAAAAATGGGTATCTATAAGCGTAAAGATCCCAATGGCCATTTTGTCGCCTACAAAGCATTTCGTGACGACCCCGAGGCAAATCCACTTAAAACGCCTTCCGGTAAGATTGAAATTTATTCCAGCAGGCTGGCGGAAATTGCCCGTACCTGGGAACTGGAAAAAGATGAAGTGATAAGCCCATTGCCAGTTTATGCCTCAACCTTTGAAGGCTGGAACTCCCCTGAACGTAGAACCTTCCCACTGCAACTGTTTGGTTTCCATTACAAATCCCGTACTCACTCGACCTACGGCAATATTGATCTCCTGAAGGCTGCCTGCCGTCAGGAGGTGTGGATCAACCCTATAGATGCGCAGAAACGTGGGATTGCCAACGGCGATATGGTGCGGGTGTTTAACCATCGTGGCGAAGTTCGGCTACCAGCCAAAGTAACACCACGTATTCTCCCTGGAGTTAGCGCTATGGGCCAGGGAGCCTGGCACGAGGCCAATATGTCTGGCGATAAAATCGACCATGGCGGCTGTGTGAATACGCTAACCACTCTGCGCCCTTCACCACTGGCGAAGGGAAACCCGCAGCACACTAATCTGGTCGAGATCGAAAAAATATAACCCACGACAACCATAAATTCTGGCATGACATTTTGTTTGAAAAGCAATAAGTGAGTAATGATGAAAATCCATACCACAGAGGCGCTCATGAAGGCTGAAATCAGCCGTAGAAGTCTGATGAAAACCTCCGCACTTGGCAGTCTTGCGCTGGCAAGCAGTGCTTTCACTCTGCCATTTTCCCAAATGGTCCGGGCGGCAGAGGCTCCGGTAGAAGAGAAAGCGGTCTGGAGTTCCTGCACCGTTAACTGCGGGAGCCGCTGTCTGTTACGTTTGCATGTGAAAGATGACACCGTGTACTGGGTGGAGTCTGATACGACAGGTGACGACGTCTACGGTAATCATCAGGTTCGAGCGTGTTTACGCGGGCGCTCTATCCGCCGACGGATGAATCATCCTGATAGGTTGAAATATCCCATGAAGCGCGTCGGCAAGCGCGGTGAAGGTAAATTTGAACGGATAAGTTGGGACGAAGCCCTGGATACCATCAGTGATAATCTTCGGCGGATCCTGAAAGATTACGGCAATGAGGCTGTACATGTCCTGTACGGAACAGGCGTAGATGGCGGAAACATCACCAACTCAAACGTCCCGTACCGTCTGATGAACTCTTGCGGTGGTTTTCTCAGTCGCTATGGCAGCTACAGTACCGCACAGATCAGTGCCGCAATGAGTTATATGTTCGGTGCCAATGATGGCAACAGCCCGGATGATATCGCCAATACGAAACTGGTCGTTATGTTCGGAAATAACCCGGCAGAAACGCGGATGAGCGGCGGTGGTGTCACTTACTACGTCGAGCAAGCCCGCGAACGTTCAAACGCACGCATGAGCGTCATCGATCCACGTTATAACGACACTGCTGCCGGGCGTGAAGATGAATGGCTGCCCATTCGCCCTGGCACCGATGGCGCACTGGCCTGTGCGATTGCCTGGGTACTGATTACTGAAAACATGGTCGATCAGCCATTTCTCGACAAATATTGTGTTGGTTACGATGAAAAAACGCTGCCCGCCAACGCACCACGTAACGCGCATTATAAAGCCTATATTCTGGGCGAAGGGCCTGACGGCATAGCTAAAACGCCGGAATGGGCAGCAAAAATCACCAGCATCCCGGCAGAAAAAATTATCCAGTTGGCACGAGAGATCGGTTCAGCAAAACCTGCTTATATTTGTCAGGGTTGGGGGCCACAACGACATTCCAACGGCGAGCAAACATCCCGCGCTATTGCCATGCTTTCCGTTCTCACCGGCAACGTCGGCATAAACGGCGGCAACTCAGGCGTACGCGAAGGTAGCTGGGATCTGGGGGTAGAATGGTTCCCGATGCTCGAGAATCCTGTTAAAACGCAGATTTCCGTCTTTACATGGACAGATGCCATCGACCATGGTACGGAAATGACCGCGACCCGTGATGGTGTTCGTGGAAAAGAAAAACTGGATGTCCCCATCAAGTTTTTATGGTGCTACGCCAGTAACACATTGATCAATCAACATGGCGACATCAATCACACCCATGAGGTGCTTCAGGATGACAGCAAGTGCGAGATGATTGTTGGCATTGACCACTTCATGACGGCCTCGGCTAAGTATTGCGATATCCTGTTGCCCGACCTGATGCCAACAGAGCAAGAAGACCTTATCTCTCATGAATCTGCAGGGAATATGGGCTATGTGATCCTCGCCCAACCCGCAACCTCAGCAAAATTTGAACGCAAACCCATCTACTGGATGCTGAGTGAAGTCGCCAAACGCTTAGGACCAGACGTTTATCAAACCTTTACTGAAGGTCGCAGTCAGCATGAATGGATCAAATATCTCCATGCGAAAACGAAGGAACGTAACCCTGAGATGCCCGACTACGAGGAGATGAAAACGACCGGGATCTTTAAGAAAAAATGCCCGGAAGAACACTACGTCGCTTTCCGCGCATTCCGTGAAGATCCACAGGCAAACCCGTTGAAAACACCTTCGGGGAAAATCGAAATTTATTCTGAACGACTGGCGAAGATTGCAGATACCTGGGAATTGAAAAAAGATGAAATTATTCATCCCCTTCCTGCGTATACCCCAGGTTTTGATGGCTGGGACGATCCCCTGCGGAAAACCTATCCACTGCAGTTAACGGGCTTCCATTACAAAGCGCGTACCCACTCCAGCTACGGCAATATTGATGTGTTACAGCAGGCCTGCCCACAAGAGGTGTGGATCAACCCCATTGATGCTCAGGCACGCGGTATCCGTCATGGCGATACCGTGCGGGTATTTAACAATAATGGAGAAATGCTGATTGCCGCAAAAGTGACTCCGCGTATTCTGCCTGGCGTTACCGCCATCGGGCAAGGTGCGTGGCTTAAAGCGGATATGTTTGGTGACCGGGTCGATCACGGCGGCAGTATCAATATTCTGACCTCTCACCGCCCTTCACCGCTGGCAAAGGGAAACCCGTCGCACAGCAATCTTGTCCAGATCGAAAAGGTTTAAGGAGTAGCCCATGACCACACAATATGGATTTTTTATCGATTCCAGCCGCTGTACTGGCTGTAAAACCTGCGAACTGGCGTGCAAAGATTTTAAAGTTGGTTACGTATCGTTTAAAATCAATTAGATAGCCCGTCATTTCTGCGCTCACACGTCCCAACATTGAAAAACATGCAAAGCTTTGTAAGCCGGTGCAAAGCTTTGTGTGTCTCACTTTTGTCCCAATACCAATCCGAATCCACCCTTTGTCATCATTGAGAAATGGCAAGGAAGAAAAGGAAGAAAAGGAAGAAAAGGATGTTACTGCACGATTTGACAAATCCGCCAGAGCTATCGCATACTGACCGCACTACAACGTCAGCGGTCAACCGCACCCGATAGCTTTGCGGCTTTTTTATGCCTGTTTACAGGTATCGCCATATCAATGGCGGGTCGAGAGAGCCTAATACAATACCCTTTCGGGAAATACGCTCCGCCGTCTGACGCGGTAGTTGAAGCCCGCCCCCCCACTAAGGTGGCAGTCAATACTAAAACGTCAGGAGTCATAATTATGACTAATCAACTCATTCCCGTTTTCGATGGAACCATCAACAACGAACCAGTTTTACTTTGCAATGCTCGCAATCTGCACGCTTTTCTTGGTATTGGTAAAATGTTTGCTCACTGGATCAAGGACAGGCTGGGTGAATATGGATTCGTTGAAAATCAAGATTTTGTGATTGCTTGCCAAAATTGGCAAGCAAAAGGTAGAGGCGGTCACAACCGCAAGGAATACCACCTCACCCTCGACACAGCCAAAGAGCTTGCGATGGTTGAACGTAACGAAAAAGGTCGCCAGATCCGCCGTTACTTCATCGAGTGCGAAAAGAAACTTCGCAACATTCAGCCAGTACAAGCAGAACCACAGCCGCAATTCACAGCCGAGGAAATCATCCTCCTTTGCTACATGCAGCTCTGGATGGAAAAAGCCCAGGACATCAGCAAACACCTGTATCCCATTATGAAAGAGCTGAACTCCTCATACACGAACAAGCTGTATGACATTGCGTTTGAGACCATCTACATGGTGACGAAGAACAGAGACGCGCTACTAAGGGAGGTAACACATCTCGACATGTCAAGTTCCGTTATCCAGCGGGCCATGCCAATGCTGAAAAGTCTGCGGGCAAGACAATTTGAATTCTGAAACCAAAGGAGCTTCGGCTCCTTTTTTCATGCCTGAAGGAAAGGAAAATGGCAGATATCATCGACAATGCCGCTGAAATCGAAGAATTGCAGCGCAATCTCTCCCTGCAAAAATACAAATCCGATAGTAATGCCCCATCTGCTACTCATTGTTGCGAGTGTGGCGATCCGATAGATGAGCGGCGACGCCTGGCTGTTCGTGGATGCCGAGCTTGCGCCAGTTGCCAGCAGGATATTGAACTTATCAACAAACAGAGAGGTGTGAAGTGAACATCAACACCACGATAACGATCGATACAGCCCTGAACACCGGCCTGGCGCTCCTTGGTTATTTCTACATCATGTTCTGCAGCGGACGATGGCTGTCACTGTTGTTCATGAAAAAATGGAATAAACGCCGTAAGCAGGAGCAACGCCAGAAGGCAATGGATGCATTTTTCGAAGCCTTCGGGATTGACAGCATGGAACCAGGGGATCCAGCTCGCGCAATCAGCAGAGGGGGCGTAGTAATCCTTGTATATCGGAGTGAAGAGAAAAATGACGATCACAAAACAACGTGTAGAAAAAATCATATATCGCCATGAAATGGGACTGAACAGCGATGTCACTGCCGAAGAGGTTTATGACCTGGCTGTACTGGCGCTGAATTTATCAAATATCGCAAACCTGAAGCGATACGAGCTTGATATGGATGGTTGCGACTCGTGCGGTCAGGATTGTGGCGCAGATATGACTGAAGATCCTGATGGTGATTATGTCCTGTTTGATGACGTGGTTAAGTTGTTTGAGCTTGATACATTCGAAAGCCCAGCAAAGGAGGCAACCAGTGAGCAAGATTGATTATCAAAAGCTTCGTGAAATCGCTGAAAAAACAAAAATTGCTGGTGAAGCACCTGTAATGCCTTTCGATCAGCGAATTAATGCGCTTAACGATTTTATGAAGCACTTTTCGCCAGATATCGCGCTGGCATTGTTGGATGAGATCAACGCATTAGAGGAAACGCGTATCAACGATGTTTGCCGTATTGCGGAACTAACAAAACAACTGGAGTTGGCAAAATCAAAACTCAACGAGCAGCGTGAGTATTACGAGGGCGTTATCTCGGATGGAAGTAAGCGCATAGCAGAGTTAGAAAGTGATTCTCAGGCACAAAAGTTAGTTGAAGCAATCATTGTTGCGATAGAAAACGAACAGGAACGTCTTTTTGATGAAGATTACCTAATGGATTCGAAAGAATGCATTGACGTAATTCGTGAAGAAGTAAAGCGATGGAATGATTCCCGCGCCGCTGGCATTCGCATCAAAGGAGAGTGAGATGGCAACTTTAACAAAAAAAGAACGGGCATGGTTGAACGAATTACAGGACGTTCTTGATCGCTGCCCATCACCGAAAAAAATTGGTTTTTACACCATTGGCGATAAAAGCATTTACCTGTATGACCTGCGCCGCATGGATGAAATCATGGAGGCTCTTGATAATCGTTCGTCAATGGATTGGTGTGTTGCTGTTCATGATATGAATGCCGGATTTGATGAAAAGATTTTATTCCCCTCATCAGTTGAAAGTACAGCAGGATAAGGACTAACACATGACCACTATTACCAAAGAGCGACTGCTGACAATCAGGCAGTGGCGCGAAACATACGGACCTGGTAGCAACGTTGTACTGCCAGCAGAAGAAGCGGAAGAACTGGCACGAATTGCTCTGGCATCGCTGGAAGCAGAGCCGATAGGTTTCCGTTGCAGGCGCAATGATAACCTTGGTGATTGGAGTTACGTATATCATCGAGAGCCAGATGATTTTGAGCGCAAACATTTAGTGATAGAGGGCATTTACGCCGCCCCTCCAGCACCGGTAGTGCCTGAAGAAGCAACTCCGGAAAACGTAGAAATGCTCTCTGGCTATGTTTCAACGTACAAATTAACCGATAGCGAGCGCGATATTGCTGCCGAAATATGGAACGCCTGCCGCGCCGCCATGCTTCAGTCCGGAAACTTTCGGGAAAACAAGAATTCGTCAACCAATAATTTTCGGGAAATCGCGGAAACGTCAACCAACTATCCGGCAATTCCTAGTGAGGTGTTGTCCGCAATCCTGAAGGTTGCCAGGATTCGTGCCGATTTCGATGATTTTGACGGTGACAGGCGAGGTATCGGTGATTGTCTGGATGAGGCTGAGCAAGAGCTTATCGTTACCATTAACAAATATGCCAGTCAGTTGGCAGCAGAACCTATAGCGCCTAATGACGTTCGAGAGCAGACAGCCATTCCACAAGTTCCGGTAACTCCGGATGGTTGGATAAGCTGTAGTGAGCGAATGCCGGAAGACACCAAAATGTTACTGGCATTTAGTCAAGGTCAAATAGTGGCAGCATATTGGAACTGGGTAATGAGTCCAATTTATTACAAAAAATATAGAGCTTTCACATATTTATCAGGAAATATCTTGGATGACGTAACTCACTGGATGCCGCTACCGGAACCGCCGCAGGAGGCAAAATGATGGATGTAAAAGAGAAGGTTTTGCAGGTGATGCGTTCCCGTTCTGCCCTGCAAGAGAAAGCTCTCGGCGGGGAATATCCATTCACGATAGCAACCTGGAATCTGCGGTTGGCAATGGAGAAGGAATTTCCTGATGAGGAATGGCGTTCGGCAGATTTGCGCAAAATTCTTATGGAGCTGGCTAAAGACGGAGCAGTATCCAAAGATACCTATGCCAGCCGGATTGGTCAGGCGGTATGGAGACTGGAGGTGCGGTAATGGCTAACCTGCAACTTGCCGTCAAAGGTGAATAACAATCCTCGCACTCGCGGGGATTTCTTTTATCTGAACTCGCTACGGCGAGTTTTGTTTTATGGAGATGATAAATGCACTTCCGAGTTACAGGTGAATGGAATGGAGAACCATTCAACAGAGTTATCGAAGCCGAGAACATCAGCGACTGCTATAACCACTGGATGCTGTGGGCGCAGATAGCACATGCAGACGTAACCAATATTCGAATTGAAGAACTGAAAGAACACCAAGCCGCCTGATGGCGGTTTTTTCTTGCGTGTAATTGCGGAGACTTTGCGATGTACTTGACACTTCAGGAGTGGAACGCTCGCCAGCGACGCCCAAGAAGCCTTGAAACAGTTCGTCGATGGGTGCGCGAATGCAGGATATTCCCTCCTCCGGTTAAGGATGGAAGAGAATATCTGTTCCACGAATCAGCGGTAAAGGTTGACTTAAATCGACCAGTAACAGGTAGCCTTTTGAAGAGGATCAGAAATGGGAAGAAGGCGAAGTCATGAGCGCCGGGATTTACCCCCTAACCTTTATATAAGAAACAATGGATATTACTGCTACAGGGACCCAAGGACGGGTAAAGAGTTTGGATTAGGCCGAGACAGGCGAATCGCAATCACTGAAGCTATACAGGCCAACATTGAGTTATTTTCAGGACACAAACACAAGCCTCTGACAGCGAGAATCAACAGTGATAATTCCGTTACGTTACATTCATGGCTTGATCGCTACGAAAAAATCCTGGCCAGCAGAGGAATCAAGCAGAAGACACTCATAAATTACATGAGCAAAATTAAAGCAATAAGGAGGGGTCTGCCTGATGCTCCACTTGAAGACATCACCACAAAAGAAATTGCGGCAATGCTCAATGGATACATAGACGAGGGCAAGGCGGCGTCAGCCAAGTTAATCAGATCAACACTGAGCGATGCATTCCGAGAGGCAATAGCTGAAGGCCATATAACAACAAACCCTGTCGCTGCCACTCGCGCAGCAAAATCAGAGGTAAGGAGATCAAGACTTACGGCTGACGAATACCTGAAAATTTATCAAGCAGCAGAATCATCACCATGTTGGCTCAGACTTGCAATGGAACTGGCTGTTGTTACCGGGCAACGAGTTGGTGATTTATGCGAAATGAAGTGGTCTGATATCGTAGATGGATATCTTTATGTCGAGCAAAGCAAAACAGGCGTAAAAATTGCCATCCCAACAGCATTGCATGTTGATGCTCTCGGAATATCAATGAAGGAAACACTTGATAAATGCAAAGAGATTCTTGGCGGAGAAACCATAATTGCATCTACTCGTCGCGAACCGCTTTCATCCGGCACAGTATCAAGGTATTTTATGCGCGCACGAAAAGCATCAGGTCTTTCCTTCGAAGGGGATCCGCCTACCTTTCACGAGTTGCGCAGTTTGTCTGCAAGACTCTATGAGAAGCAGATAAGCGATAAGTTTGCTCAACATCTTCTCGGGCATAAGTCGGACACCATGGCATCACAGTATCGTGATGACAGAGGCAGGGAGTGGGACAAAATTGAAATCAAATAATGATTTTATTTTGACTGATAGTGACCTGTTCGTTGCAACAAATTGATAAGCAATGCTTTTTTATAATGCCAACTTAGTATAAAAAAGCAGGCTTCAACGGATTCATTTTTCTATTTCATAGCCCGGAGCAACCTGTGAACACATTTTCAGTTTCCCGTCTGGCGCTGGCATTGGCTTTTGGCGTGACGCTGACCGCCTGTAGCTCAACCCCGCCCGATCAACGTCCTTCTGATCAAACCGCGCCTGGTACCTCTTCTCGCCCGATTCTGTCGGCAAAAGAAGCGCAGAATTTCGATGCTCAACACTATTTTGCATCCCTGACACCAGGTGCTGCAGCGTGGAATCCTTCCCCGATTACCCTGCCTGCGCAACCTGACTTTGTTGTCGGCCCGGCGGGCACTCAAGGTGTAACGCATACCACGATTCAGGCGGCGGTAGATGCGGCAATTATCAAGCGTACCAACAAGCGCCAGTATATTGCCGTGATGCCTGGTGAGTATCAGGGAACGGTATATGTCCCTGCCGCTCCGGGTGGAATTACTCTGTACGGTACAGGTGAAAAACCGATTGATGTGAAGATTGGGCTTTCCCTTGATGGTGGCATGAGCCCTGCCGACTGGCGTCACGACGTCAACCCGCGCGGCAAATATATGCCAGGTAAACCAGCGTGGTATATGTACGATAGCTGCCAGAGCAAACGCAGCGACAGTATCGGTGTTCTCTGCTCTGCGGTCTTCTGGTCACAAAACAATGGCCTGCAACTGCAAAATCTGACCATCGAAAACACGCTGGGCGATAGCGTAGATGCAGGTAACCATCCGGCGGTGGCACTGCGTACTGATGGTGACCAGGTACAGATTAACAACGTTAACATTCTCGGTCGTCAGAACACCTTCTTTGTCACCAACAGCGGTGTGCAGAACCGTCTGGAAACGAATCGTCAGCCGCGTACGCTGGTGACCAACAGCTACATTGAAGGGGATGTGGATATCGTTTCTGGTCGCGGCGCAGTGGTGTTCGATAACACCGAATTCCGCGTGGTGAACTCACGTACTCAGCAAGAAGCGTATGTGTTTGCACCGGCTACGCTGTCCAACATTTACTACGGTTTCCTCGCCGTAAACAGCCGTTTCAATGCTTTCGGTGATGGTGTGGCGCAACTGGGCCGCTCGCTGGATGTTGATGCCAATACCAACGGTCAGGTGGTGATCCGTGATAGCGCCATCAACGAAGGTTTTAACACGGCTAAACCGTGGGCCGATGCGGTGATCTCTAATCGTCCGTTTGCGGGTAATACCGGCAGCGTAGATGATAACGACGAAATACAGCGCAATCTGAATGACACTAACTACAACCGCATGTGGGAATACAATAACCGCGGCGTGGGTAGTAAAGTGGTTGCAGAGGCGAAGAAGTAAGAGCAATTAACTATTTGCCGGATGCGGCGTAAACGCCTTATCCGGCCTACGGTTCGATGCGATTTGTAGGTCGGATAAGATGCGCAAGCATCGCATCCGACAATAAGTGCCGGATGCTGCGAAAATGCCTTATCTGGCCTACAGATTCGATGCGATTCGTAGGTCGGATAAGATGCGCAAGCATCGCATCCGACAATAAGTGCCGAATGCGACCTACATTCACATGGCGCTTTTTACATCTGACGGTTTTTATTGAAGTTAATCAAACTACCCGCCTTGATAATCTCGCGCTCTTCAGCAGTCAGACTTTCCATATAGAGCGTAATTTCCGTTACCGGCGCATCTTCATGGATCACATAACCTTTAAACGTCGTACCCGGATTATCCAGCGCCGCTTTAATGCCAGGGATGTAAATGTAATCCCCCACTTCAAAGGTTGGTACTTCCGCCATTTGCAGCGGTAACATCCCCCAGTTGATGACGTTAGAACGATAGCGTTTAGTCGCGTACTCCTCGGCAATATTCGCCAGACCGCCAATCACACGCTGGCAGCTCGCCGCCTGTTCACGCGCAGAACCATCGCCTGGTTTCACCGCATAGACCATGCTGCCAATTTCAGTTTGCAGCGGATCAATATGCTCCTGACCAGCAATCTGCTTAATGCGCGCAAACACCTCTGTCAGCTCGCTGACATTCCCCGCCAGACGCTGATTTTCCAGCTCAGCAGTCGCTTTACTTCTGCTAACATAACCGGGATCGCGGCGAGACAGGGTAAACTCCGCCAGACCAATCGGATTTGAACGATAAGAAGAGGTTTCACCGGAAGGAATCAGTTCGTCGGTGGTGGTCACTTCGTCGAGGATCTTCGAGCACACTTTCAGGACGATATTGTCAGTCAGCGCACCCAATTCCGGCCAGTCTTTAATGTTCGGCCCGTAAATCAGCGGTTGCTGAGTTGCCCCTTTCACAAAGCCCTGATAAACACGGTTTTTATACGGCGTTACATCGAAGGCGTACTCCGGCACGTTGTCCCAGCAATCAAGTTCGCTGGCAGAGGTTAAATAGCCACCGTTTGCCGCAGTCGCAGCGATAGAACGAGCGTCCATCAACGCCACCGCTGACATCTGCCCATTAGCTGGCTTAGAGCCTTCGCGGTTCGGGAAGTTACGCGTGGTGTGGCGAATACTCAAACCGTTGTTGATTGGCGTATCGCCCGCGCCAAAGCATGGGCCGCAGAACGCGGTTCTGATGATTGCGCCTGCGCCAATCAAATCTGCTACCACACCTTTTTTGGCGAGATCCATAAACACCGGCTGTGATGACGGGTAAACTGCCAGCGAGAAGGTGTCATTGCCACAGGATTGACCGCGCAGTGCATTCGCCGCCGCGATGACGTTTTCGTAGTTACCGCCAGAACAGCCCGCGATAATCCCCTGCTGCACTTTCAGGCGACCATTTTCCACTTTATCCAGCAGCGAGAGTTTGGCTTTACCGTGCGCCACGCGTTCGGACTCAATTTCAATCTCACGCAGAATGTCGGTCAGGTTCTGGTTCAGTGTGTCGATTTCATACACGTTGCTCGGGTGGAACGGCAGCGCAATCATTGGTTTGATGGCGCTTAAATCAACGCTGATGCAGCCATCGTAGTACGCCATCGGTTGAGGGTTAAGCTGGCAGTAATCCTGGCCGCGACCGTGCAGCGCCAGCCAGTTATGGACTTCTTCATCGGTTTGCCAGACAGAACTTAAACAGGTCGTTTCAGTGGTCATCACGTCAACGCTGTTACGGAAATCGGTAGAGAGCGCGCTAACGCCCGGTCCAACGAACTCCATGACTTTGTTTTTGACGTAACCGTTTTTGAACACCGCGCCAATGATAGCCAGCGCCACATCCTGTGGCCCCACATACGGCGCAGGTTTTCCGGTCAGATGCACCGCAACCACGCCCGGATAGTCGATATCCCAGGTGTCATTAAGCAGCTGTTTTACCAACTCACCGCCGCCCTCACCGACTGCCATTGTCCCTAATGCACCGTAACGGGTGTGGCTGTCTGACCCGAGGATCATTTTGCCGCCGCCTGCCATCATCTCACGCATATATTGATGGATGACCGCAATATGCGGAGGCACAAAAATACCGCCATAACGCTGGGCCGCCGATAAACCAAAAACATGGTCATCACCGTTAATAGTGCCGCCGACGGCGCAGAGTGAGTTATGGCAGTTGGTCAGCACATACGGCAGCGGGAAACGTTCCATACCGGACGCTTTAGCGGTCTGTACAATACCAACAAAGGTAATATCGTGAGAGGCTAATGAATCAAACTTAATTTTAAGTTTATCCATATTTCCGGACGTATTATGCGAAGAGAGAATAGACCAGGCAATAGTGCCTTTTTTGGCTTCTTCTTTTTTAATTTCGCCGGTGAAATGTTCTTCGGCAATTATTTCGTTATTACTGGCGAGAAACACGCCTTTTTCAGATAACTTGATCATCAAATGCTCCAGATATCTGCGCACCGTGAAGTGCGCAGAAAGATAATAAATGGATATACTCTAAATAATTCGAGTTGCAGGAAGGCGACAAGCGAGTGAATCCCCAGGAGCTTACATAAGTAAGTGACTGGGGTGAGCGAACGCAGACGCAGCACATGCAACTTGAAGTATGACGAGAATATTTACAGCATGTTCCAGCCGATCAGCATATTCCACCACCACACGCCGAGGGTGATATGCACCAGGAAGGTTAATATCGTCAGTACCGCACCGACCAACCACCAGGATTTAATATCGTTATAACCCACGCCAAAGATGACCGGACCTGCCGCGCCGCCATAGTGAGTAACCATGCCGCCATAGGAGTTGGAGAACAACAGTGCCAGCGCGGTTAACATTAACGGTGCGCCGGAGACGTTCGCCAGCATGGCAAATACCGGTAACATAGCAACGATATAGGCACTACCGGAAGCGAAGAAATAACGCACGATAATGCTGAGGAAAATAATAACGAAGAAAGCAACGTTACCGTGACCATCAAATGCCAGGTTATTTTTAAAGACTTCAGCTAACCATTCGAAGAATTTAACTTTCGATAATAAGGAGCTTAAGCCGATAATACCGCCGTACCAGATTAAGGTATTCCAGCCGCCTTTATTTTTAACCACGTCTTCCCAGGTAACGATACCCAGCAGCAGCATGGTTGCCATAACAACGATTGCCACGGTGGATTCATCAACCCCCAGAGACTTACTGAAAATCCAGCCCAGCAGCGCCAGCACAAAGACACCGAGCAGCATTTTTTCGCGGATTTTCATCGGTCCTAGTTCGGCAAGGCCCGCTTTAGCGATGGTTTTGTTATCCACCTTCTTAATTTCTGGTGGATACATGGTGTAAATCACCAGCGGGGTGACCAGCAGCATAATGATGCCCGGCAATCCGGCTGCCAGCGCCCATCCACCCCAGCTAATTTGCAGGTGCAGAATGTCGTTGATCATTTTCAGCGCCAGAATGTTCCCCGCCATTGCGGTAAAGAACATATAGCTGGTGGTTTTGGTGACCATGTAAATGGACATCATCAGGTAATGTCCGACACGACGCGGACTTTTTTCCGGTTCGGACCCCAAAGCCACCGCCACGCTGTTGATGATCGGTAACACAATGCCGCCCGCACGCGCGGTGTTAGACGGTGTTGCCGGAGCCAGTACCAGATCGAGGAATACCGTAACGTAACCCAGACCCAGCGTGGTGTTACCGATTTTACCAATCAGCAGATAGGCAATACGTTTACCTAAACCGGTGGTCACAAATGCGGCGCTTAAGGTAAACGCCGAGAACACCAGCCAGGTGGTACCTGAAGAGTAACCGCTTAATACGGCGGTGGTTTTAAACGCACCGTCGGATAAGTTACCGACCACCACCATTGAGGCAGCAACGGCAATTAACAGTACGACAGGTTCCGGGAAAGGCTTGATAACCAGCCCCACAATGGCCGCCAGGTAAATACCAAAAAGCACCCACGCCAGTTCGCTTAATCCTGCCGGAGCTGGCATAAAACCAATAATACATGGGATCGCTAATATCAGAATTAGCTTCCATAACGATTTCTTATTCATTTAAAATCCTGTTCTTTCTGTATGACTCATACAGAAGTCCTTTATTGATTGTCCTTATCCTGACAACGAATTTTTTCAGGGAAGATAAACTTCACCGGAAAATATTTTTCTGGTCGTCCGAATAACAGATGCGCGTAACGTCGTGGCATCCTGACCTTCATTACTTAAATGAACGTCGAGCGCACCACTGGGGTGTTCAATATTGATATTGCCGTATCCTACAGAAGGGACGATTTGTCGGGTGACGGTGCCTTCCAATGCACAACTACTGGAAATAGCAATAGCACCGGTTATCGCCAGCGCGCGATGGCAAGAATGCGGCATAAAATAACGCACATTAATTGCCCCGCCTTTCTGCGCTGGAGAAATAAGCACAGGTTTAGGGATAACCATATTACTGACATCACCTAAGCCCATTGCTTTACCCGCTTGTAGACGGATAGATTCAATGCGGGCTAATAATGCTTTGTCGGCATCCAGTTCCGCCGGTAATTCATAACCTGTTTTTCCCAGATATTCAGCCGGAATAATGACGACTGGCATCGCCATATCGATACAGGTCACCGGGACATCGTCAAAATAATCAATCTGATTATCAGTCGGGAAAACTTTTCCGGTTTTGGTTCCAGCGGCATTCAGGAAAGTGAGCGCAACCGGTGCGGCAGTACCCGGTACGCCGTCAATTCTGGCGCTACCCTCGTACTCGACAACACCATTTGGCGTTTGCACATCAGCTTCGATGAACGTACCCGTATTGACGTTGCGGATACGTACGCGAGTAACTGGCGAAGTCGCTGCAATCAAACCATTTTCAATGGCGAATGCCCCAACACCAGACAGCATATTGCCGCAGTTAGGCGTGGTATCGACACGTTGCTCATGAACGATTACCTGCGCAAACAGATAATCGACATCAGCACGCGGATCGCTGGAACGGCTAATAATGGCGACTTTACTGGTCAGTGGATTACCGCCGCCAATACCGTCAATTTCCAGATCGTTACCGGAACCCATAATTGCCATCAATATTTTATCGCGCTGCGTTTGATCTTCGGGTAAATGTTCCGCTAACAGGAACGCGCCCCTCGAGGTTCCACCTCGCATCATCACGCAGGGTATTTTTTTCATAATAATGCCCTCAATTTAAAAACATAACTTATTGCGATATGGTTACATTAAGGGCAAAGCATCTCTAATGACTTTAGCTCAACGATTAATAACATTTTTTCATTAATTTAAGTTGGCTAAATGCAGTTAAAATTTTTAACGGCCAGCCACCCAAAATCGTCGCTTCCATTTTCCGGAGTAATAATGAAGCATGAATTATCAAGTATGAAGGCATTTGTCATACTGGCAGAGTCCAGTTCGTTTAACAATGCCGCTAAATTACTCAATATTACGCAACCTGCATTAACGCGAAGAATAAAAAAGATGGAGGAAGATTTACATATTCAACTATTTGAGCGTACAACTCGCAAGGTTACGTTAACAAAAGCAGGAAAAAGGTTGCTCCCGGAGGCGCGGGAATTAATAAAGAAATTCGATGAAACGCTTTTTAATATTCGTGATATGAATGCTTATCATCGTGGTATGGTGACGTTAGCGTGTATTCCGACCGCAGTATTTTATTTTTTACCGCTGGCAATCGGTAAATTTAATGAGCTGTATCCCAATATTAAAGTGCGGATTCTGGAACAAGGCACGAATAATTGCATGGAATCGGTGCTGTGTAACGAATCAGACTTTGGCATAAACATGAACAACGTCACAAATTCATCCATTGATTTTACCCCACTGGTCAACGAGCCGTTCGTGCTGGCCTGTCGGCGTGACCATCCATTGGCCAAAAAGCAGCTTGTAGAATGGCAGGAGTTAGTGGGTTACAAAATGATTGGCGTACGCTCCTCCAGCGGCAACCGACTGTTGATAGAACAACAGCTGGCCGACAAGCCCTGGAAGCTGGACTGGTTTTACGAAGTGCGTCATCTTTCGACGTCATTAGGACTGGTGGAGGCGGGACTGGGGATTTCGGCGCTTCCTGGCCTGGCAATGCCTCATGCGCCCTATTCTTCGATTATTGGTATCCCATTGGTGGAACCCGTTATACGTCGAACATTGGGAATAATTCGCCGTAAAGATGCCGTACTTTCTCCAGCAGCAGAACGCTTTTTTGCCTTGCTGATTAATTTATGGACTGACGATAAAGACAATTTGTGGACCAATATCGTCGAACGCCAGAGACACGCGTTACAGGAGATAGGTTAATACACCGGCGCAGGAGAGACTGCGCCGGGTAAATCAGCGGTTAGTGTGCGTTAACCACCACCCACATTGGTCCCTGCCCGACCGCATAGCGGCCTTTTTCATGCAGTAGCCCCTGCTCGCCAACAATTTCGTATACCGAGATGTGGTGAGATTTTTGCCCGGCGGCAATCAGATACTTGCCGCTGTGATCAACATTGAAGCCGCGCGGCTGGGTTTCCGTTGGCTGGAAGCCTTCTTTACTCAACACGCTGCCATCTTCCGAAACGCTGAAAACGGTAATCAGGCTGGCGGTACGGTCGCAGGCGTATAAATGGCGACCATCCGGGGTGATATGAATATCAGCCGCCCAACGGGTGTCGGAGAAGTTTTCCGGCATCATATCCAGCGTCTGGACACATTCGATATTACCGTGCGGATCTTTCAGTTCCCAGACATCCACTGAGCTGTTTAACTCATTGACGCAATACGCATATTGTTCGTTTGGATGGAATACCATATGACGCGGGCCGGCCCCTTCAACGGTGGTCACTTCCGCAGGGTCCTGCGCCACGAGATGACCATCATCGCTGACCGTAAACAGGCAAATGCGATCCTGCTTTAATGCCGGAACCCACAGCGTACGGTTGTCCGGTGAGATATTGGCGGAATGGCAACCGTCCAGCCCCTCGACCACATCGACGACGCCCACTGGCAGGCCATCTTCCAGACGCGTTACGCTCACGTTACCCGCATTGTAAGAACCTACAAAGACAAACTGCCCCTGGTGATCGGTGGAAATATGCGTCGGACTACCCGGCAGCGCAGACTCTGCGGCAAAGGTCAGTGCGCCATCGTCCGGGGCGATACGATACGCCAGGACGCGAAACTCAGGGCGAACACCAACATAGAGATAACGTTTGTCCGGGCTGACCACCATCGGCTGCACCTGCCCCGGCACATCGACAACCTGTGTCAGCGTCAGTGCGCCTTCATGATTCAGATTCCAGACGTGAATTTGCTGGCTCTCAGGGCTGGCGATATAAACTGTTTGCTTCATGAATGCTCCTTTGCATTTAGCAACTGACTGTAACAGCTAAAATTAGTCGCTTTTGGCGGTGAATGCTGAATTAAAACGCAGAATTTTGTCCGATAGTGGTATCGGTGTACCATTCGCGCAGACGAAAATTCTTAACCTTAATCTGGAATACGCCATGACCACACGCGTGATTGCTCTCGACTTAGACGGCACCTTATTGACCCCGAAAAAGACCCTGCTTCCTTCATCGATAGAAGCCCTGGCCCGCGCTCGCGAAGCAGGCTATCAATTAATCATCGTCACAGGTCGCCATCACGTCGCTATTCATCCTTTTTATCAGGCGCTGGCGCTGGATACACCTGCTATTTGCTGTAATGGCACCTATTTGTATGATTATCATGCAAAAACCGTGCTGGAAGCGGACCCAATGCCCGTTATTAAAGCCCTGCAACTCATTGAGATGCTGAATGAACACCACATTCACGGTCTGATGTATGTCGATGATGCAATGGTCTATGAGCACCCGACCGGGCATGTCATTCGCACATCTAACTGGGCGCAAACCCTGCCGCCGGAACAGCGTCCGACTTTCACACAAGTCGCTTCTCTGGCTGAAACGGCGCAACAAGTTAACGCCGTATGGAAGTTCGCCCTGACGCACGATGACCTGCCGCAATTGCAGCATTTTGGTAAGCATGTCGAACATGAACTGGGACTGGAGTGTGAATGGTCCTGGCACGATCAGGTTGATATTGCACGCGGCGGCAACAGCAAAGGTAAACGTTTGACGAAATGGGTTGAGGCGCAAGGTTGGTCGATGGAAAACGTCGTGGCATTCGGCGATAGCTTTAATGATATCAGTATGCTGGAAGCCGCTGGTACAGGCGTGGCGATGGGCAACGCCGATGACGCGGTAAAAGCGCGCGCCAACATTGTGATTGGTGATAACACCACCGACAGCATTGCCCAGTTCATTTATAGCCACCTGATTTAATCAGGCGGTTATCGACACACTTTTAATTTGCGCGTACAGCCACAGGCCAGGTTTGATCGCCAGTTCATCCCTGGCCCACGGGCTGATACGCGCCCACAGCGTTTTACCGCCGACTTCCAGTTCCACTTCCACCTGGCCGTTGTCGTCATAACTATTAACAACTTTTGCCCGCAATACGTTACGAATGCTGGTTTGCTGCGGCGGTTGTAAAACCAGAGAAACATCGGAAGCCTGAATGCGGATACGTAGCGCAGCTTGCAGCGGTTCGTCCAGCTTATTGACCCACAAATGCTGATCGCCCAGCGCCAGCGCGGTCATCGCGTAATGCGGATGATGCTCAAGCACCGTCACTTTCAGAATGCTACTTTGTTGCTCTTTCGGCAGCCACGGATTCATCACGCTACTGCCCCACACTTCCTCCAGCGCGCCAAAGGCTTTCACCTGACCGTTTTCCAGTACCATCACTCTGTCTGCCAGATGGAGGATCTCATCCAGCGAATGGCTGACATACAACATCGGAATGTTGATTTCCCGTGTTAGCCGTTGCAGATAAGGCAACAGTTCGCGTTTACGCGGAATATCCAGTGACGCCAGCGGTTCATCCAGCAACAGCAATTCCGGTGCTGTCAGCAAAGCCCGACCAATCGCCACGCGCTGTTTTTCGCCTCCGGACAGGCTGCCTGGTAAACGGTCAAGCAACGGTTCAATGCCTAAAAGCGCCACCAGCTTATCGAACTGATCGACCATACTTTTCGACATGCCGTAGCGCAGATTGCCACGCACTTTGTAATGCGGGAACAGCCGCGCATCCTGAAAAACATAGCCAACGCGACGCTTTTCCGGCGTCAGGCAGATACCTTTTTCGGCATCATTTAGTACCCGCCCATTGAGGACAATCCGCCCTTTTTGCGGGCGCGTCAGTCCACTGATGGCGTTAATCAGCGAAGTTTTTCCGGCACCGGAGACGCCAAAGATAGCAGTGATGCCATTGGCGGGCAGCGTTTCATTAATAGTCAGGCAATGGTTGCCCAACGTCTGGGAAAAATTCAGTTCCAGCATGATTAGCGCCCCGCCCGTTCACGGCTGATTCTGGCCAGCCATTCTGAAATCAACAGGGAGATCATCGCCAGCGCAATAGAAATAATGCACAGTCTCGCCGCTCCACTTTCCCCGCCGGGGGTCTGGATCAGGGTATACATGGCAGAAGGAATGGTTCGCGTTTCACCAGGAATGTTCGACACAAAGGTGATGGTTGCACCAAACTCACCGAGAGAACGAGCAAAAGCCAGTACCGTACCAACAATAATTCCCGGTAAGGTCAGCGGTAACGTGATAGTAAAGAAAACGCGCCAGCGCCCGGCCCCCAGTGTTCTTGCGGCCTGTTCCAGTTTGACATCAACCCCTTCCAGCGCCAGACGAATTGCCCGCACCATCAGCGGAAACGACATGACGGCGGCAGCGAGAACCGCGCCGCGCCAGCTAAAGGCGAAGGTAATACCAAACCAGTCATACAGACGTTCACCGATAAATCCGCGCCGTCCCATCGAAACTAATAATAAGTAACCGACGACCACGGGCGGTAACACCAGCGGTAGATGCAGTACGCTGTCGAGCAGAGCTTTGCCCGGAAACGTGCAACGCACCAGTAACCAGGCAAAAAAGATCCCAAACGGCAGGCTAAACAGCACAGCCAGGGAAGAAACTTTCAGGCTTAATAAAACTGCCTGCCATTCTGGATCGGTCAGTATCATTACTTGATTGTAAATCCGTAACGTTTAAAGATTTCCGCTGCCTGCGGTCCCTTCAGATAATCATAAAATGCTTTCACTGTCGCATTGTTATGCCCTTCCACAACAGCAACCGGATATTCCACTTTTTTATGTGAATCTTCCGGGAAGGTGGCAACCACTTTTACCCCTTTGCTGGCAACTGCGTCAGAACCGTAGACAATGCCCAGAGGCGCTTCGTTACGTTCGACCAGCGCCAGCGCCCCACGAACATCTTCCGCTGGGGCCAGTTTCGGAGAGAGCGTATCCCATGCGCCCAGTTTTTGCAGTGCTTCTTTTGCATAAATGCCAGCGGGAACATGTTCCGGATCGCCAACCGCCAGGCGACCGCCATTCAGCAGTGAAGTCCAGTTGGTTTTGCTGTCGATGGTGAAATCTTTCTGCACGCTGGCTTTCGGTGCTACAACGACCAGGCTATTGCCGAGCAGTGTCTGACGCGTAGCTGTATCGATCGCTTTTTTATCAACCGCATAATCCATCCATTTCTGATCGGCAGAAATAAACAGATCCGCAGGCGCACCCGCTTCAATCTGACGGGCGAGAGTAGATGACGAAGCGAAAGAAGAAACCACATCCACGCCTTTCTCTTTTTTAAACTGCGTAGCAATGTCCTGCATTGCGTTAGTCAGTGATGCGGCGGCGAACACCGTGATTTTCCCTTCATCTGCCAGTGCATTGCCAGCAACAGCGAAAGAGAGTGCCGCCCCGGCAAACAAGTTCAACCATTTACGAGCCATTGGTAACCCCTTAATGTAACGTTATGTAGGCGACAATATAACGACTAACTCGGAATTTTCCCAGCAGTTATTGCTAACCTTTGTGAGGTAGATAAGAAAAAATATCGGCAGGAAAAGCAGGAAGTTGAGAAAAAGAAAATGCCCGACTAAGCGGGCATTCAGGGAATCAATGATTTTGTCCGGGCTGGTCTTTTTTACCAACACCAGAAAAGATGTTGAATACTTCACCAAGACCGTAAATCAGACCCAGGATGATGGCCATCACGACAGGTACCATGATTACGGCGAATACCAGACTTTTTAATAACTCTAACATGGTCAACTCCAGATATAGTCATGAGACTATTCTAACCGCTAAGCACAGAAAAGCACTCCCCTTTTGTGCGGTCAGCTTTGCGTGGCGTTCGTTTTCCGTCACAATAAGACTTTTGCCAGGACATTGTTATGCAGGCCGAAATCCTTCTCACCCTTAAGCTCCAACAAAAATTATTCGCCGACCCGCGCCGCATTTCGCTACTAAAACACATTGCGCTTTCCGGTTCCATTAACCAGGGAGCGAAAGATGCCGGTATTAGCTATAAAAGCGCCTGGGATGCCATTAACGAGATGAATCAGTTAAGTGAGCATATTCTGGTCGAGCGCGCAACAGGCGGTAAAGGTGGCGGCGGCGCAGTACTGACCCGCTATGGTCAGCGACTGATTCAGCTCTATGACTTACTGGCGCAAATCCAGCAAAAAGCCTTTGATGTGTTAAGTGACGATGACGCCCTGCCGCTGAACAGCCTGCTGGCCGCGATCTCACGTTTTTCACTGCAAACCAGCGCCCGTAACCAGTGGTTCGGTACCATCACCGCCCGCGATCATGATGACGTTCAACAGCATGTTGATGTCTTACTGGCTGACGGAAAAACACGCCTGAAAGTCGCAATTACCGCACAAAGCGGCGCGCGTCTGGGGCTGGATGAAGGCAAAGAAGTGTTGATATTGCTAAAAGCGCCGTGGGTAGGTATTACTCAGGACGAGGCGGTCGCGCAAAACGCTGACAACCAATTACCGGGTATTATTAGTCATATTGAGCGCGGCGCAGAGCAGTGCGAAGTATTAATGGCGCTACCCGACGGGCAAACACTGTGCGCCACAGTGCCGGTAAATGAAGCGACTTCTCTTCAGCAAGGACAGAATGTCACGGCCTACTTTAATGCCGACAGCGTGATTATCGCCACGCTGTGCTAAGCGTGTTGACAATTTGTTATGAAACACGTATCCCTGTCAGTAATCGCTGCACAAAGTGGGATATAAAATGTCATCGTTGCAAATTTTGCAAGGCACGTTTCGTCTTAGCGACACAAAAACGCTGCAATTGCCTCAGCTAACGTTAAACGCGGGTGATAGTTGGGCGTTTGTCGGTTCGAATGGAAGCGGGAAATCGGCCCTGGCCCGCGCGCTGGCGGGGGAACTTCCGCTTTTGAAAGGTGAACGGCAAAGCCAGTTTTCCCACATCACTCGTCTCTCCTTCGAGCAATTGCAAAAACTCGTCAGCGACGAATGGCAGCGGAATAACACCGATATGCTCGGCCCTGGCGAAGATGACACCGGACGCACTACGGCTGAGATCATTCAGGATGAAGTAAAGGATGCACCGCGTTGCATGCAACTGGCGCAGCAGTTCGGTATTACCGCCCTCCTCGACCGACGCTTTAAATACCTTTCCACTGGCGAGACGCGAAAAACCCTGCTGTGTCAGGCGCTGATGTCGGAGCCTGACTTGTTGATTCTTGATGAGCCGTTCGATGGCCTGGATGTTGCCTCACGTCAGCAGCTGGCTGAGCGACTCGCCTCGTTACATCAGTCCGGTATTACTCTGGTACTGGTGCTCAATCGCTTCGATGAGATCCCGGAGTTTGTCCAGTTTGCTGGCGTGCTGGCGGATTGCACGTTAGCGGAAACTGGCGCTAAAGAGGAACTGCTCCAACAAGCACTCGTCGCGCAACTGGCGCATAGTGAACAGCTTGAAGGTGTGCAACTGCCGGAGCCGGATGAACCTTCAGCACGTCACGCCTTACCCGCCAACGAACCGCGCATTGTGCTGAACAATGGCGTGGTTTCTTATAACGATCGCCCCATTCTTAATAACCTTAGCTGGCAGGTGAATCCAGGCGAACACTGGCAAATTGTCGGGCCAAATGGTGCAGGAAAATCGACGTTATTAAGCCTGGTTACTGGCGATCATCCGCAAGGTTACAGCAACGATTTGACGCTTTTCGGACGACGTCGCGGCAGCGGCGAAACCATCTGGGATATCAAAAAGCATATCGGTTACGTCAGCAGTAGTTTGCATCTGGATTACCGGGTCAGCACTACCGTGCGTAATGTGATTCTTTCTGGCTATTTTGATTCGATTGGCATTTATCAGGCCGTTTCGGATCGCCAGCAAAAACTGGTGCAGCAGTGGCTGGATATTCTCGGCATTGATAAACGCACGGCTGACGCTCCGTTCCATAGTCTTTCCTGGGGACAGCAGCGTCTGGCGCTGATTGTCCGCGCACTGGTGAAACATCCGACGTTGCTTATTCTCGATGAACCACTACAGGGGCTTGATCCGCTGAATCGCCAGCTTATCCGCCGTTTTGTTGATGTGCTGATTAGCGAAGGTGAAACGCAATTGTTGTTTGTTTCGCACCACGCTGAAGATGCGCCTGCCTGTATTACCCATCGTCTTGAGTTCGTGCCGGACGGTGGACTCTATCGCTATGTGCTGACAAAAATATATTGAGTCGGTAGTGCTGACCTTGCCGGAGGCGGCCTTAGCGCCCTCTCCGGCCAACGGTTCGACGCATGCAGGCATGAAACCGCGTCTTTTTTCAGATAAAAAGCGCAATCATTCATAAACCCTCTGTTTTATAATCACTTAATCGCGCATAAAAAACGGCTAAATTCTTGTGTAAACGATTCCACTAATTTATTCCATGTCACACTTTTCGCATCTTTGTTATGCTATGGTTATTTCATACCATAAGCCTAATGGAGCGAATTATGAGAGTTCTGGTTACCGGTGGTAGCGGTTACATTGGAAGTCATACCTGTGTGCAATTACTGCAAAACGGTCATGATGTCATCATTCTTGATAACCTCTGTAACAGTAAGCGCAGCGTACTGCCTGTTATCGAGCGTTTAGGCGGCAAACATCCAACGTTTGTTGAAGGCGATATTCGTAACGAAGCGTTGATGACCGAGATCCTGCACGATCACGCTATCGACACCGTGATCCACTTCGCCGGGCTGAAAGCCGTGGGCGAATCGGTACAAAAACCGCTGGAATATTACGACAACAATGTCAACGGCACTCTGCGCCTGATTAGCGCCATGCGCGCCGCTAACGTCAAAAACTTTATTTTTAGCTCCTCCGCCACCGTTTATGGCGATCAGCCCAAAATTCCATACGTTGAAAGCTTCCCGACCGGCACACCGCAAAGCCCTTACGGCAAAAGCAAGCTGATGGTGGAACAGATCCTCACCGATCTGCAAAAAGCCCAGCCGGACTGGAGCATTGCCCTGCTGCGCTACTTCAACCCGGTTGGCGCGCATCCGTCGGGCGATATGGGCGAAGATCCGCAAGGCATTCCGAATAACCTGATGCCATACATCGCCCAGGTTGCTGTAGGCCGTCGCGACTCGCTGGCGATTTTTGGTAACGATTATCCGACCGAAGATGGTACTGGCGTACGCGATTACATCCACGTAATGGATCTGGCGGACGGTCACGTCGTGGCGATGGAAAAACTGGCGAACAAGCCAGGCGTACACATCTACAACCTCGGCGCTGGCGTAGGCAACAGCGTGCTGGACGTGGTTAATGCCTTCAGCAAAGCCTGCGGCAAACCGGTTAATTATCATTTTGCACCGCGTCGCGAGGGCGACCTTCCGGCCTACTGGGCGGACGCCAGCAAAGCCGACCGTGAACTGAACTGGCGCGTAACGCGCACACTCGATGAAATGGCGCAGGACACCTGGCACTGGCAGTCACGCCATCCACAGGGATATCCCGATTAAGGAACGACCATGACGCAATTTAATCCCGTTGATCATCCACATCGCCGCTACAACCCGCTCACCGGGCAATGGATTCTGGTTTCACCGCACCGCGCTAAGCGCCCCTGGCAGGGGGCGCAGGAAACGCCAGCCAAACAGGTGTTACCTGCGCACGATCCAGATTGCTTCCTCTGCGCAGGTAATGTGCGGGTGACAGGCGATAAAAACCCCGATTACACCGGGACTTACGTTTTCACTAATGACTTTGCGGCTTTGATGTCTGACACGCCAGATGCGCCAGAAAGTCACGATCCGCTGATGCGTTGCCAGAGCGCGCGCGGCACCAGCCGGGTGATCTGCTTTTCACCGGATCACAGTAAAACGCTGCCAGAGCTCAGCGTTGCAGCATTGACGGAAATCGTCAAAACCTGGCAGGAGCAAACCGCAGAACTGGGGAAAACGTACCCATGGGTGCAGGTTTTTGAAAACAAAGGCGCGGCGATGGGCTGCTCTAACCCGCATCCGCACGGTCAGATTTGGGCAAATAGCTTCCTGCCTAACGAAGCTGAGCGCGAAGACCGCCTGCAAAAAGAATATTTTGCCGAACAGAAATCACCAATGCTGGTGGATTATGTTCAGCGCGAGCTGGCAGACGGTAGCCGTACCGTTGTCGAAACCGAACACTGGTTAGCCGTCGTGCCTTACTGGGCTGCCTGGCCGTTCGAAACGCTACTGCTGCCCAAAGCCCACGTTTTACGGATCACCGATTTGACCGACGCCCAGCGCAGCGATCTGGCGCTGGCGTTGAAAAAGCTGACCAGTCGTTATGACAACCTCTTCCAGTGCTCCTTCCCCTACTCTATGGGCTGGCACGGCGCGCCATTTAATGGCGAAGAGAATCAACACTGGCAGCTGCACGCGCACTTTTATCCGCCTCTGCTGCGCTCCGCCACCGTACGTAAATTTATGGTTGGTTATGAAATGCTGGCAGAGACCCAGCGAGACCTGACCGCAGAACAGGCAGCAGAGCGTTTGCGCGCAGTCAGCGATATCCATTTTCGCGAATCCGGAGTGTAAGAAATGAGTCTGAAAGAAAAAACACAATCTCTGTTTGCCAACGCATTTGGCTACCCTGCCACTCACACCATTCAGGCGCCTGGCCGCGTGAATTTGATTGGTGAACACACCGACTACAACGACGGTTTCGTTCTGCCCTGCGCGATTGATTATCAAACCGTGATCAGTTGTGCACCACGCGATGACCGTAAAGTTCGCGTGATGGCAGCCGATTATGAAAATCAGCTCGACGAGTTTTCCCTCGATGCGCCCATTGTCGCACATGAAAACTATCAATGGGCTAACTACGTTCGTGGCGTGGTGAAACATCTGCAACTGCGTAACAACAGCTTCGGCGGCGTGGACATGGTGATCAGCGGCAATGTGCCGCAGGGTGCCGGGTTAAGTTCTTCCGCTTCACTGGAAGTCGCGGTCGGAACCGTATTGCAGCAGCTTTATCATCTGCCGCTGGACGGCGCACAAATCGCGCTTAACGGTCAGGAAGCAGAAAACCAGTTTGTAGGCTGTAACTGCGGGATCATGGATCAGCTAATTTCCGCGCTCGGCAAGAAAGATCATGCCTTGCTGATCGATTGCCGCTCACTGGGGACCAAAGCAGTTTCCATGCCCAAAGGTGTGGCTGTCGTCATCATCAACAGTAACTTCAAACGTACCCTGGTTGGCAGCGAATACAACACCCGTCGTGAACAGTGCGAAACCGGTGCGCGTTTCTTCCAGCAGCCAGCCCTGCGTGATGTCACCATTGAAGAGTTCAACGCTGTTGCGCATGAACTGGACCCGATCGTGGCAAAACGCGTGCGTCATATACTGACTGAAAACGCCCGCACCGTTGAAGCTGCCAGCGCGCTGGAGCAAGGCGACCTGAAACGTATGGGCGAGTTGATGGCGGAGTCTCATGCCTCTATGCGCGATGATTTCGAAATCACCGTGCCGCAAATTGACACTCTGGTAGAAATCGTCAAAGCTGTGATTGGCGACAAAGGTGGCGTACGCATGACCGGCGGCGGATTTGGCGGCTGTATCGTCGCGCTGATCCCGGAAGAGCTGGTGCCTGCCGTACAGCAAGCTGTCGCTGAACAATATGAAGCAAAAACAGGTATTAAAGAGACTTTTTACGTTTGTAAACCATCACAAGGAGCAGGACAGTGCTGAACGAAACTCCCGCACTGGCACCCGATGGTCAGCCGTACCGACTGTTAACTTTGCGTAACAACGCAGGGATGGTAGTCACGCTGATGGACTGGGGTGCGACTTTACTTTCCGCCCGTATTCCGCTTTCCGATGGCAGCGTCCGCGAGGCGCTGCTCGGCTGTGCCAGCCCGGAATGCTATCAGGATCAGGCCGCGTTTCTGGGGGCCTCTATTGGTCGTTATGCCAACCGTATCGCCAATAGCCGTTATACCTTTGACGGTGAAACCGTGACGCTTTCGCCAAGTCAGGGCGTTAACCAGCTGCACGGCGGGCCGGAAGGGTTCGACAAACGTCGCTGGCAGATTGTGAACCAGAACGATCGTCAGGTGCTGTTTGCCCTGAGTTCAGATGATGGTGATCAGGGCTTCCCGGGTAATCTCGGCGCGACGGTGCAATATCGTCTGACCGACGATAACCGTATCTCCATTACTTATCGCGCCACAGTTGATAAACCTTGCCCGGTGAATATGACTAATCACGTCTATTTCAATCTTGACGGCGAGCAGTCTGACGTGCGCAATCACAAGTTGCAGATTCTGGCGGACGAATATCTGCCGGTTGATGAAGGCGGCATTCCGCACGACGGCCTGAAATCTGTCGCCGGAACGTCTTTTGATTTCCGCAGCGCCAAAATCATCGCCAGTGAGTTTCTTGCCGACGACGATCAGCGCAAAGTGAAAGGTTACGATCACGCATTCTTGTTACAGGCCAAAGGCGATGGCAAGAAAGTGGCGGCGCATGTCTGGTCAGCAGATGAAAAATTGCAGCTGAAGGTCTACACCACCGCTCCGGCTCTGCAATTCTACTCCGGCAACTTCCTCGGCGGCACACCGTCGCGGGGAACCGAACCTTACGCCGACTGGCAAGGGCTGGCTCTGGAAAGCGAGTTTCTACCGGACAGCCCGAACCACCCTGAATGGCCGCAACCGGACTGCTTCCTGCGTCCTGGCGAAGAGTATTCCAGCCTGACGGAATATCAGTTTATTGCTGAGTAATGTTACGCCCTCGTCATGAGGGCTTTATCTCATATTGTTCAAATCACCAGCAAACACCGACATATTTGCAACTCAATATTCACAACAACCTTACACTGCGCCACTATTTTCGCTATGGTTATGCGTAAGCATTGCTGTTGCTTCGTCGCGGCAATATAATGAGAATTATTATCATTAAAAGATGATTTGAGGAGTAAGTATATGGCTGTAACTAAGCTGGTTCTGGTTCGTCATGGCGAAAGTCAGTGGAACAAAGAAAACCGTTTCACCGGTTGGTACGACGTGGATCTGTCTGAGAAAGGCGTAAGCGAAGCAAAAGCAGCAGGTAAGCTGCTGAAAGAGGAAGGTTACAGCTTTGACTTTGCTTACACTTCTGTGCTGAAACGCGCTATCCATACCCTGTGGAATGTGCTGGACGAACTGGATCAGGCATGGCTGCCCGTTGAGAAATCCTGGAAACTGAACGAACGTCACTACGGTGCGTTGCAGGGTCTGAACAAAGCGGAAACTGCTGAAAAGTATGGCGACGAGCAGGTGAAACAGTGGCGTCGTGGTTTTGCAGTGACTCCGCCGGAACTGACTAAAGATGATGAGCGTTATCCGGGTCACGATCCGCGTTACGCGAAACTGAGCGAGAAAGAACTGCCGCTGACGGAAAGCCTGGCGCTGACCATTGACCGCGTGATCCCTTACTGGAATGAAACTATTCTGCCGCGTATGAAGAGCGGTGAGCGCGTGATCATCGCTGCACACGGTAACTCTTTACGTGCGCTGGTGAAATATCTTGATAACATGAGCGAAGAAGAGATTCTTGAGCTTAATATCCCGACTGGCGTGCCGCTGGTGTATGAGTTCGACGAGAATTTCAAACCGCTGAAACGCTATTATCTGGGTAATGCTGACGAGATCGCAGCGAAAGCAGCGGCGGTTGCAAACCAGGGTAAAGCGAAGTAAACGTCATTCGTTTAAAATGAGAAAGCCGACTGCAAGTGAGTCGGCTTTTTTGTTGCTAACAATGGAGCACATTGCCTGATGCGACGCTGCGCGACTTATCAGGCCTGTGGTGATTCATCGGATACGCCACTCTGACGGCGCATCCGACAATTAAACCTTACCCGCGACGCGCTTTTACTGCATTCGCCAGTTGACGTAACAGAGCATCGGTATCTTCCCAGCCGATGCAGGCATCGGTGATGCTCTTACCGTAGGCCAGCGGCTCCCCGCTCTCGAGGCTCTGATTGCCTTCCACCAGATGGCTTTCCACCATCACGCCAATAATGGCCTTTTCGCCACCGGCAATCTGCTGGCAAACGTCAGCACAAACATCCATCTGCTTTTTGAATTGTTTGGACGAGTTAGCATGGCTGAAATCGATCATCACCTGTGCTGGCAGGCCTGCTTTGTTCAGCCCTTCTTTCACTTCAGCAACGTGCTTCGCGCTGTAGTTAGGCTCTTTACCGCCGCGCAGAATGATATGGCAATCGCCGTTACCGCTGGTATTCACAATCGCCGAATGCCCCCATTTCGTTACGGACAGGAAGCAGTGCGGCGCACCGGCGGCATTAATGGCATCGATAGCCACTTTAATCGTACCGTCGGTGCCATTTTTGAAGCCGACCGGACAAGAAAGCCCTGATGCCAGTTCGCGGTGCACCTGCGATTCGGTGGTACGTGCGCCAATTGCGCCCCAGCTCATCAGGTCAGCGAGATATTGTGGGGTGATCATATCGAGAAACTCACCTGCCGCTGGCAGACCGCTGTCGTTAATATCAAGCAGCAATTTACGGGCTATACGCAGACCGTCGTTGATCTGGAAGCTATTATCCATATGCGGATCGTTAATCAGCCCTTTCCAGCCCACCGTGGTACGCGGCTTTTCAAAATAGACGCGCATTACGATTTCCAGCTCATCTTTCAGCTCTTCACGCAGCGCCAGCAAGCGAGTGGCATACTCTTTTGCCGCGACAGGATCATGAATTGAGCATGGGCCAATCACAACCAACAGGCGATCATCATTACCTTTCAGGATCTTATGGATCGCTTTTCGGGCATGGGCAACCGTATTCGCGGCATTTTCAGTAGCGGGGAATTTTTCCAGCAATGCGACAGGAGGAAGTAACTCTTTGATTTCTTTGATGCGTAAATCGTCGTTCTGATAATTCATGTCTGTTCCAGTGTTGCCATACTTATCTTAGTGAATGCAATACTTCCAATCTATATCTTCCGTCAGAATGTGTAAACGGGGTTTTACACTATGAACGGATTAATCCTGGAATTAGCAAGAAAAACGCCAGATTGTCGCGCAAAACGAGATCTCTCCTACAATTTCTAACTGTAACTCCTTTGTTTGTTAATTATTTCAAGATTCTCTGCTGCGTTTCATAACCTGGCTGAAATCTTAAACCAATGCCTTATATTCACCTGCAAATGCACTGTTGGAAGAGGTTATCCGACATAACGACCATAACAGGAGCATCCTATGAAAATGACAAAACTGGCCACATTATTTCTGACTGCCACTCTAAGCCTTGCCAGCGGTGCCGCACTGGCTGCCGATAGCGGAGCGCAAACTAATAACGGCCAGGCAAACGCCGCAGCTGATGCGGGCCAGGTAGCCCCTGACGCCCGTGAAAATGTCGCGCCAAATAACGTCGACAATAACGGGGTAAATACCGGTTCTGGCGGCACAATGCTGCATTCGGATGGTTCTTCAATGAACAATGACGGAATGACCAAAGATGAAGAGCACAAGAACACCATGTGCAAAGATGGTCGCTGTCCGGATATCAATAAAAAGGTACAAACCGGTGATGGCATCAATAATGATGTCGATACCAAAACCGACGGTACCACGCAGTAACCCTGCAAAATAGCCAATAATGGGAGAGCGGAGTCTCTCCCTTTTAATTTTTCACTTCTAAAAGCAGTATGATGTCATAAAGTTAAGTGAGAATAATTAAGGGATGACTCGTCATGGCGCACTCACACTCACACACGTCCTCACACCTGCCAGAAGATAATAATGCTCGTCGCTTGTTGTATGCTTTCGGCGTGACTGCCGGGTTTATGCTGGTAGAAGTCGTTGGTGGTTTTCTTTCTGGTTCTCTGGCATTGCTGGCCGATGCGGGTCATATGTTGACCGATACTGCCGCCCTGCTTTTCGCCCTACTCGCCGTGCAATTTTCACGTCGTCCTCCCACCATTCGCCACACTTTCGGTTGGCTAAGACTGACCACGCTCGCGGCGTTTGTGAATGCCATAGCCCTCGTGGTAATTACCATTTTGATTGTCTGGGAGGCGATAGAACGCTTCCGCACGCCGCGTCCGGTCGAGGGCGGCATGATGATGGCAATTGCCGTGGCTGGGTTGCTGGCAAATATACTTTCTTTCTGGTTACTTCATCACGGCAGCGAAGAGAAAAACCTCAACGTACGAGCAGCGGCACTGCATGTGCTCGGGGACCTGCTGGGTTCGGTTGGGGCTATTATTGCCGCGTTGATTATTATCTGGACTGGCTGGACACCTGCTGACCCCATTCTCTCGATACTGGTGTCGCTTCTGGTTCTGCGTAGCGCGTGGCGACTGTTGAAAGATAGCGTGAATGAATTACTTGAAGGTGCACCGGTATCGCTGGATATCGCTGAACTGAAGCGTCGTATGTGCCGGGAAATCCCGGAAGTCCGCAATGTGCACCATGTACATGTATGGATGGTAGGCGAGAAGCCGGTGATGACGTTGCATGTGCAGGTGATCCCGCCACACGATCACGATGCCTTGTTGGATCAGATCCAACACTACCTGATGGATCACTATCAGATTGAGCACGCCACCATTCAGATGGAATATCAACCTTGTCATGGGCCAGACTGCCACCTGAATGAAGGGGTGTCTGGCCATTCACATCATCACCATTAATGGGACAGCGCGCGTGAGCCTCTTTCACGTGCGCTGTTGATCCACATCCGGCTGCCGTTGAGCGCAATAAAGGTCAGGATGATGTACTCCAGAGACATGGCGTAAACGCCCTGAAGTGCAAAAATAACGACGCTAATCACGTTAATAATCACCCACAACAGCCAGTTTTCCACATACTTACGCGTCATCAGAATCATTGCCACGATAGATAACACCATCATGCATGAATCCCAGAACGGGAAAGCGTCCGGTTGCAGTTCAGGCATCACAACCTGTAATCCTAATGCTTGCATGATCATGACTGCCACGCGGGTCAAAAATGCAAACACCGGATTGATAAATACCGTCATCAGACCAATCGAAACAACGCAAACCGCCAACCAGCTGAGTGCCTTCGGCAATGGCAACCAGCGAATTTTCAACTCCGCCTCGTTCTGACTGGTTTGTCGCGACCACGCATACCAACCGTAAATATTCGCGGCAAAGAAAAACACCTGTAATAGCAGGCTGGCATACAGCTGAATCTGAAAGAAAATAATGCCAAACAAGGTGACGTTGATCAGGCCAAAGAAGTAGTTGCTGATCTTCTCCAGACTGGCAAGGCCAATACACAGCAACCCGGCGATCGTGCCTACCGCTTCGATCCATGAGAGATCATAACCGCCTGCCCCTATTGGTATATGTACCAGGATATTCTGCACACTAAAAAAATCCATCTTTCCCCCAAAGCGTAACGTTACGCCTTATTATTCGTTATCCACGTAGTGTAGCCGCAAAATCCAGCATACGATTGAGCGGCACCAGCGCCCTCTCTCGCAGCCTTTCATCAACATGAACCTCGTGATTGCTTCCTTCCTGTTCTAATGCCTCTGCGATGGCCTGAAGGCCATTCATGGCCATCCACGGACAATGCGCGCAGCTGCGGCAGGTTGCACCCTCACCTGCGGTTGGTGCTTCCAGTAACTCTTTATCTGGCACCGCCTGCTGCATTTTGTAGAAAATACCCCGATCGGTTGCCACAATAAGCCTCTGATGTGGCAATGTTTTCGCAGCAGCGATCAGTTGACTGGTGGAACCGACCGCATCCGCCATATCGACAATAGCTTGTGGTGATTCTGGATGCACCAGTATGGCAGCATCCGGGTATTCTTCTTGCAAGCGGGTTAACGCCTGAGTCTTAAATTCATCATGCACAATACAGGCACCCTGCCAGCATAGAATGTCTCCACCCGTCTGTTTTTGCACGTAACGCCCCAGATGTTTGTCGGGTGCCCAGATGATTTTTTCACCCAAACTATCAAGATGATCAATAAGTTCGACGGCAATGCTTGAAGTTACCACCCAATCTGCGCGCGCTTTTACCGCAGCAGAAGTGTTGGCGTAGACGACGACAGTACGATCGGGATGGGCATCGCAAAATGCGTTAAATTCTTCAACAGGGCAGCCGAGATCCAGTGAACATTCAGCCTGAAGTGTCGGCATCAGAATTGTTTTTTTCGGACTGAGAATTTTGGCGGTTTCTCCCATAAATCTCACCCCAGCGACTAACAAAGTAGAAGCGGGATGCTTTGCACCGAAGCGCGCCATTTCCAGAGAATCAGAAATACAGCCACCGGTTTCTTCTGCCAGTTGTTGAATTTCGGGATCGGTATAGTAGTGGGCAACCATCACCGCATTACGTTCTTTTAGCAGACGTTTTATCTTCTCGCGGTAATACGCTTTTTCATCAATGCTTAACGGCGTCGGCTTCGGGGGGAAAGGATAAATCGCCGTGTCTGGATCAAACATTACGCTCATCTTACCATCTCGTTTTACAGGCTTAACGTTAAAACCGACATTAGCGTAATATTCGCTGTTATCGGTGTAATTTGTTTTATATGCTAAACAAGATAGTCGAATGGTGGGGAAAAGTCACTCGAATTACGCCTAATGTGCAGGATGCGTCATTTTACGCCTAATTCCACCGACATAGAGTTGCTTGCACAGTAAGCTCTGACGATGTCATCAGGTTTACAAAGTGAAATTGAGGATGCCTGAATAGCAAAAAAGCGCCTTTAGAGCGCTTTTTTACATTGGTGGGTCGTGCAGGATTCGAACCTGCGACCAATTGATTAAAAGTCAACTGCTCTACCAACTGAGCTAACGACCCCTTGCGGGATTATGCTGCCTTAATCATTCAGGATGGTGGGTCGTGCAGGATGACTCGACTTCGTCTCGCCCTTCGGGCCGTTGCTAACGCAACGTTATCCTTCACGTTCTCTACCAGTAACCACCTTTAAATTGGTGGGTCGTGCAGGATTCGAACCTGCGACCAATTGATTAAAAGTCAACTGCTCTACCAACTGAGCTAACGACCCATACGGGTGTTACCTGAAAGATTTTTACTCGGGGCCAATCTTTAAGATTGGTGGGTCGTGCAGGATGACTCGCTTCGCTCGCCCTACGGGCCGTTGCTGGCGCAACGTTATCCTTCACGCTTAACATCTGAGTTTGATGTTAAAACTGGTGGGTCGTGCAGGATTCGAACCTGCGACCAATTGATTAAAAGTCAACTGCTCTACCAACTGAGCTAACGACCCGAGTGGTGGGTGATGACGGGATCGAACCGCCGACCCCCTCCTTGTAAGGGAGGTGCTCTCCCAGCTGAGCTAATCACCCGATACTGCGCTGGATACTACAAACTACTTCCACCGAACCCACCGTCATTAGTGGTGGGTCGTGCAGGATGACTCGCTTCGCTCGCCCTACGGGCCGTTGCTGACGCAACGTTATCCTACACGCTTAACATCTGTCTTCGATGTTAAAACTGGTGGGTCGTGCAGGATTCGAACCTGCGACCAATTGATTAAAAGTCAACTGCTCTACCAACTGAGCTAACGACCCGGTGGTGGGTGATGACGGGATCGAACCGCCGACCCCCTCCTTGTAAGGGAGGTGCTCTCCCAGCTGAGCTAATCACCCGATACTACGCTGGATACTACAACTAACTATGTTAGTGGTGGGTCGTGCAGGATTCGAACCTGCGACCAATTGATTAAAAGTCAACTGCTCTACCAACTGAGCTAACGACCCACTTTTTCGTTGCTTTCGGTTTGTTTGATATCCCGTGGCAACGGCGGCATATATTACTGATTTCAGACTTGAGCGCAACAAAAATTTCGATGTAGATCACTCAACTGCTTATGATTCGCACGACACGACCAGAAATAATGCGACTTCTGGTCGTGTGTTATGCATTACATCGCGTTCAGACGTTTTTGTGCCTGTTTAGCGCCATCAGTACCAGGGTATTTACTGATAACCTGCTGGTATACGGCTTTCGCTTTTGCGGTGTCACCTTTGTCCTGCATGATGACGCCGACTTTAAACATCGCATCTGCAGCCTTTGGTGACTTCGGATAGTTTTTCACTACCGAAGCAAAATAGTACGCCGCATCATCTTTTTTACCCTTGTTGTAGTTTAACTGACCCAGCCAATAATTGGCGTTTGGCAGGTAAGTTGAATCAGGGTAATTTTTGATGAAATTCTGAAATGCCACCATTGCGTCATCCTGGCGGGATTTATCCTGCACCAGCGCAATAGCTGCATTGTAATCCGTGTTTGCATTACCGCTTTTCACCGGCGCGCCAGCATTCGCAGTACCAGCATCAGCTGTCGGCGTCGTTGATGCCGCCGCACCGCTTTGATCGCCGCTGGTTGATTGCGCCGCTGCACCACCGCTGCTGAGGCTGTCGATCTGCAACAGGATCTGCTTTTGCCGCTCCACGACCTGATTCAGTTGATACTGATTTTCCTGAATCTGACCACGCAGGGAATCAATATCGGATTGATTATCAGAAAGTTGTTGCTGGAGTTGGGTTAAAAGCTGGCTGTGAGCATTAGAAATACGCTCAAGTTGAGTGACGCGGTCTTCGACCGAGCCTGAGCCGACACTACTGATTGGTGCCTGAGCAAAAGCGGCCCAGGGGGCCGCTATACCAACCAGTAACGACAGACTCAATAGTTGATGTCTGAAGTTACTGCTCATGCAATTCTCTTAGTAAACCAGTACCGCACGACGGTTTTTGGAGTATGCCGCTTCGTCATGACCCAGTACTGCAGGTTTTTCTTTACCGTAAGAAACGATGGAGATCTGGTCTGCAGAAACGCCTTTACCCTGCAGGTACATCTTAACGGCGTTCGCACGACGTTCACCCAGGGAGATGTTGTATTCCGGAGTACCACGTTCGTCCGCGTGACCTTCTACGGTGACTTTGTAAGACGGGTTGCTACGCAGGAAGTTTGCATGTGCATCCAGCATTTGAGCGAAGTCAGAACGGATATCGTACTTGTCCAGATCGAAGTAAACGATGTTGTTCTGCTGCAGCTGTTGCATTTGCAGACGAGCCTGCTCTTCGGAAGACATGTTGCCGTTGCCGCCGTTCGCATCCATACCAGTGCCGGCACCCAGCATGCCTTCGCTGCCGTCATTGCTGGCGTTCTTGTTGGAAGAACATGCCGCAATTGCCATAACAGGCAGAGCAATCATCAGCCCTTTCAGCACTTTGTTCAGTTGCATTTCAATGATTCCTTTACTATTCAATTAATTATTATCACAGATACGGCGACCAGGCAGGGAATTTGACCTGTCCATCAGTTGCCGGAAGACGCGCTTTGAAACGCCCATCGGTAGAAACCAAATTCAGCACGGATCCCATCCCCTGAGAAGAGCTGTAGATTACCATAGTGCCGTTAGGTGCCAGACTTGGCGTTTCATCCAGGAACGTGGACGACAGAACTTGTACGCCTCCCGTTGCCAGATCTTGTTTGGCAATGTGCTGCTGCCCACCATTGGAGCTGACCATTACCATAAATTTACCGTCGCTGCTGACATCCGCATCCTGGTTCTGCGAACCTTCCCAGGTAATACGTTGTGGCGCACCGCCGTTGATATTCACTTTATAAACCTGCGGACGACCGGCCTGGTCAGAAGTAAATGCCAGGTTCTGGCTATCCGGGAACCAGGTCGGTTCGGTATTGTTACTGCGACCATCAGTCACCTGGCGGATCTGACCAGAAGCCAAATCCATTACGTACAGGTTCAGACTACCGGTTTTCGACAAGGCGAATGCCAGTTTGCTGCCGTCTGGCGAGAATGCAGGTGCACCGTTGTGACGCGGGAATGAAGCCACCTGACGTACAGCGCCATTTGCCAGCGTCTGAATAACCAGCGCGGAACGACCGCTTTCGAAGGTCACATAAGCCAGTTTAGAACCGTCTGGTGACCACGCCGGAGACATCAGCGGCTGCGGTGAACGGTGAACGACAAACTGGTTGTAACCGTCATAGTCAGATACGCGCAGTTCATACGGGAACTGACCGCCGTTGGTCTGAACAACGTAGGCAATACGAGTACGGAACGCACCTTTAATGCCGGTCAGTTTTTCAAACACTTCATCACTGGCGGTATGACCAGCATAACGCAGCCACTGCTTGTTCACTTTGTACGAGTTCTGAGCAAGTACAGTACCCGGTGCGCCGCCAGTGTCAACAAGTTGATAAGCAACATTGTAAGAACCATCCGGATTCGGAGTGACCTGACCGACAACTACAGCGTCAATGCCCAGTGCGGACCATGCAGCTGGTTGTACTTCCTGCGCACTACCCGGCTGCTGTGGCAGACGAGCGCGATCTAACGGATTAAATTTACCGCTGTTACGCAAGTCAGCAGCAACGATGCCGCCAATATCTTCAGGTGCCGCACCAGGCCCCGCCCACTGGAAAGGAACAACACCAATAGGACGACCGGAATCTACACCGCTGTCGATCACAATGCGGACTTCAGCATGCAGAACTGATGCCCACAGTATGAGAAAACCAAATGCTACTCGTAATGCCTGCTTCATCATATCTCCCTTATCTGGACCGATGGCCCACGATAATTTAGCAGAATGTTAACAAACTAAAATACACAAAACTACCAGAACCCCGTGGCAACCGGTGCCTGATGTTGACCGTCCGAACAGTCAACATCGCGATTACGGTTTGAAGTCCAATGGCGCGTTTTTGAACACTTCATATACTGCCTGGCTTGGTGGTTTCGGGATCTTCGCAAGTTTAGCTGCTGCCAACGCAGCCTGACAAAGTGCGGGATCGCCACCTTCAGGTTTGATATCCAGTAACATACCATCGGGTGCCAGTTTTATGCGCAGCGTACAGGTTTTGCCTGCATAGGACGATGCGTCATAGAACTTACTTTCGATAGCAGATTTAATCTGCCCGGCATAGTTATTGATATCGGCCCCTGATGCGCCATTGTTTTTAGTATTACCACTCCCGGCAGGCGAAGCATTGTTCCCTTTCGCCCCTCCCCCCGTTTTCGGTGCATTCTTACCAGAGCTTAGCTCACCGAAAATATCATCTGCCTCTGCGGCCGCTTTTGCTGCAGCGGCTTTTTCAGCTGCAGCTTTTGCCGCTGCCGCTTTTTTGTCTGCGGCGGCTTTTTCTGCCGCTGCTTTCTTATCAGCTGCTGCCTTTTCAGCAGCCGCTTTTTCTGCTGCTTTTTTGTCGGCTGCAGCTTTCTCTGCTGCCGCTTTCTTATCAGCTGCAGCCTTTTCAGCAGCCGCTTTCTTCTCAGCTTCTGCTTTGGCTTTTTCAGCAGCTTCAGTTGCCGCTTTCTTTCTTGCTTCAGCTGCAGCTGCTTCTGCCGCTTCCGCTTTCTTCTTCAGTGCCGCAGCGGCTGCCTCGGCTTTTTTCTGCGCTTCGGCTGCGGCTTTGGCGGCTTCTGCTTCTGCTTTTTTCTTTGCGTCTGCAGCCGCTTTCTTCGCTGCTTCTTCCGCAGCTTTAGCATCTGCTTCGGCCTTCGCTTTAGCATCTGCCGCCGCTTTCGCTGCCGCCTCTTCAGCTTGCTTCTGCTTTAACTCGGCCTGTTTTGCGGCTTCTTCAGCCTGCTTTTTCTGCTCCTGAGCCGCTAACCGCTCTTTCTCAAGTTGCTTCAGGCGTTCCTGTTCAGCCGCTTGTTTCTCACGCAGTTCTTCAGCAGCCTGCTGTTCCTTCATCTTGCGCTGTTCATCAGAACGCTTCGCGCTTGATTCCTGGCTTTGCATGCGTTTGTACTGCTCAACTACCGCACCTGAATCAACCATGACAGCGTCGATGGACGAACCACCGCCGCCTCCGGCTGAAGCTTCTATATTCTCATCGAACGAACTCCAGATCAGCGCCGCAAATAAGATGACATGCAGCACTGCTGAAATAATTATCGCCCGCTTGAGCTTGTCGTTTTGTTCGGTTGCCTTTGACACTCTCGGTTTCCAAAAACTGTTCGCCTGTTACCCGCTCTCTTTCAAGCAAGGGAAACGCAGATGTTTAGATAGGCTGCGTCATTAAACCAACCGATTTCACACCCGCACTATGTAACAAGTTCAGTGCTTTAATTATTTCATCGTAAGGCACATCTTTTGCGCCACCGATCAGAAAGACCGTTTTCGGGTTGGCCTTGAAACGGCTGGACACTTCCGCCACCACCTGCTCTGGTGGTAAACGCTCCAGGCGATCTTTCTCAACCACCACGGTGTACTGACCAATACCAGACACTTCAACAATCACTGGCGGATTATCGTTACTGCTCACCGCCTGTGATTCAGTAGCGTCTGGCAGATCGACCTCCACGCTCTGGGTGATGATGGGCGCTGTCGCCATAAAGATCAGCAACAGCACCAGCAGTACGTCCAGCAACGGTACAATGTTGATTTCGGACTTGAGATCGCGACGACCTCGTCCACGCGCTCTGGCCATGGCTTACCCCTTGTTGCTCTCGCTAACGGTAAACGCCTGGCGGTGCAGAATCGCGGTAAACTCTTCCATAAAGTTGTCGTAATTCAGTTCCAGTTTGTTTACGCGCTGGTTGAGGCGGTTGTAGGCCATAACTGCCGGGATAGCGGCAAACAGACCAATTGCAGTCGCAATCAACGCTTCTGCGATACCGGGCGCAACCATTTGCAGTGTTGCTTGTTTTACCGCCCCGAGGGCGATAAAGGCGTGCATGATCCCCCAGACCGTACCAAACAGACCAATATACGGGCTGATGGAGCCAACCGTACCGAGGAACGGAATGTGCGTTTCCAGATTTTCAAGTTCACGGTTCATGGAGATACGCATAGCACGCGACGCCCCTTCCACTACGGCTTCCGGCGCATGGCTATTGGCACGATGCAGGCGCACAAACTCTTTGAACCCGCTGTAAAAGATTTGTTCCGAACCAGTCAGATTATCCCGTTTCCCCTGGCTCTCTTGATAGAGGCGAGAGAGTTCGATTCCAGACCAGAATTTATCTTCAAACGCTTCGGCTTCGCGCGCCGCTGCGTTAAGAATACGGGTCCGCTGGATAATAATGGCCCAAGATGCGATTGAAAAACCAATCAAAATCAACATGATAAGTTTAACCAGAAGGCTAGCCTTCAGGAACAAATCAAGGATATTCATGTCAGTCACTGCTTAAACTCCGCGACAATAGACTTGGGAAGCGCACGAGGCTTCATTTTGAGTGGGTCAACGCAAACAACCAGAACCTCTGCTTCATTCAGCAAAGTATTCTCGGCGTTGACAATACGTTGCGTGAAAACCAAAGAGGTGCCACGCATTGATGTTATTTCAGTCTGTATTTCGAGCATATCGTCGAGCCGCGCAGGTGCGTAATATTCCACCGTCATTTTACGTACCACAAAGGCAACGCGTTCAGCCATCAGCGCCTGCTGACTGAAGTGATGATGACGCAGCATCTCTGTGCGTGCTCTTTCATAAAAAGCGACGTAACTGGCGTGGTACACCACACCACCGGCATCGGTATCTTCATAGTAGACGCGAACCGGCCATCGAAACAGCGTTGTATTCACTTTACATCCCGGTAATGCAACAAAAGTTAGAGCTTTTAAACGCTGCTACTATACGCGCGCGATTGAGGTTTGGGAATGAGGGCAAGTTAAGGGAGCGTAAAAATTTATGGGCCTGGAGCGGCCCATAATTTTTTAAAGAGAATTCTGATTTAAAAGAAGAAGAAAATCAGCCCGACAATGAGAACAATATCGGCAAGCAATGGGCAAAAAATCCCTTGCCAAAGAACCTTCTGCGGACGAAAGCCCACGCCGTGAATCACACCAGCACAGACGGCCCACATCAGCAATAAACCATGCCAGATTTCCAGTTCACTGGTCTTCGCGGCAAAACGAGATGGGTCCCAAAACATACATCCTGCTAACAGAAGCGCCATCACGAAGGAAAGCGCCCGCAGGGGGCGCTTGTCCATTACCGCATACAAAGTCGCGATAATCTTACTCATCAGATGTCTTCTTGACCGGCTTTGCCTGATTCGACGTGTTCAAGCGCCAGCGCGGTGATTACCCCAAACGAACAGGCAAGAAGCGTTCCCAGAATCCATGCGAAATACCACATTTTTAGCTCCTTACTTAGTACAGAGAGTGGGTGTTACGTTCAATATCTTCTTTGGTGATACGACCGAACATTTTCCAGTAACACCAGGCGGTGTAGAGCAGAATGATCGGTACCAGAACCACCGCAACCCAGGTCATGACGTTAAGCGTCAGCTGGCTGGAAGTTGCATCCCACATTGTCAGACTTGCGTTCATCATGGTGCTGGACGGCATCACAAACGGGAACATTGCGATACCGGCTGTCAGGATGATGCAGGCCAGCGTCAGGGAGGAGAACACAAACGCCCACGCGGCTTTATCCATACGTGCAGTCAGGATGGTCAGCAGCGGCAGAACCACACCCAGTGCCGGAATAGCCCACAGAATTGGCGTGTTGTTGAAGTTAACCAGCCATGCGCCAGCTTCACGAACCACTTCTTTATTCAGTGGGTTAGAGGCTGCGTAATGGTCCATTGTCGATTTCACGACATAACCATCGATACCGTACATCACCCATACGCCAGCCAGTGCGAAACAGACCAGTGTCACCAGCGCAGCCACCTGAGCCGTTACACGGGTACGCAGGTGCAGTTCGCCCACGGTACGCATTTGCAGATAGGTTGCGCCCTGAGTAATGATCATCCCTACGCTCACCACGCCTGCCAGCAGGCCGAACGGGTTAAGCAACTGGAAGAAGTTACCGGTGTAGTACAGACGCAGATATTCATCAACGTTGAACGGTACGCCCTGCAACAGGTTACCGAACGCTACACCAATTACCAGCGGCGGAACGAAGCTACCAATGAAGATGCCCCAGTCCCACATGTTACGCCAGCGGGTTTCTTCAATCTTGGAGCGGTAGTCAAAACCGACCGGACGGAAGAACAAAGACGCCAGCACGAGGATCATCGCCACATAGAAGCCGGAGAACGCAGCGGCATAGACCATCGGCCAGGCAGCAAAGAGTGCGCCGCCCGCGGTGATCAGCCAAACCTGGTTACCGTCCCAGTGTGGTGCAATGGAGTTAATCATAATTCGACGCTCGGTGTCGTTACGACCGAGGAAACGGGTGAGCATGCCCACCCCCATGTCGAAACCGTCAGTGACTGCAAAACCAATCAGCAGAACGCCAACCAGCAGCCACCAGATAAAACGCAATACTTCATAATCGATCATTTGACGACTCCTGTCTTAGCGTGCCGGCTGAGTAGTCGTGGAAGACTGCTCAAAGTGATAGCGACCGGTTTTCAGGCTGCTTGGGCCGAGGCGTGCAAACTTGAACATTAAGAACAATTCTGCCACCAGGAACAGGGTATACAGGCCGCAAATCAGCACCATTGAGAAGATGAGATCGCCTGCGGTCAGTGACGAGTTCGCCACAGCTGTCGGCAGCACTTCACCGATAGCCCACGGTTGGCGGCCATATTCAGCCACGAACCAGCCCGCTTCTACAGCAATCCACGGCAGCGGAATACCGTACAGCGCGGCGCGCAGAAGCCATTTTTTCTCGCCAATGCGGTTGCGGATGACACTCCAGAAAGAGAGCGCGATGATTGCCAGAAGCAGGAAGCCACACGCCACCATGATACGGAACGCAAAGTACAGCGGCGCTACACGCGGGATGGAGTCTTTGGTTGCCTGTTGAATCTGCGCTTCAGTCGCATCAGCCACGTTTGGCGTATAGCGTTTCAGCAGCAGACCGTAACCGAGGTCTTTCTTCATGCTATTGAACTGGTCACGAACCGCCTGGTCGGTAGAACCAGAACGCAGTTGTTCGAGCAGAGAGTACGCCTTCATCCCGTTACGAATGCGTTCTTCATGCTGCACCATCAGCTCTTTCAGGCCGATAACCGGGGTATCCACGGAACGCGTTGCAATGATGCCCAGTGCGTAAGGGATCTGAATCGCAAATTTGTTCGTCTCCTCTTCCTGATCAGGAATGCCGAACAGAGTAAAGGCAGCAGGCGCAGGTTGCGTTTCCCACTCGGCTTCAATAGCAGCCAGTTTGGTTTTCTGCACGTCGCCCATTTCGTAGCCGGATTCATCACCCAGAACAATAACAGACAGAACAGCAGCCATACCGAAGCTGGCAGCGATAGCAAAGGAGCGTTTAGCGAAGGCGAAGTCACGACCTTTCAGCATATACCATGCGCTGATACCGAGGATGAACATCGCGCCAGTCACATAACCAGACGCTACAGTGTGAACGAATTTCACCTGAGCAACCGGGTTAAGCACCAGCTCGGAGAAGCTCACCATCTCCATACGCATAGTTTCAAAGTTGAAATCGGACGCGATTGGGTTTTGCATCCAGCCGTTCGCAACCAGAATCCACAGTGCGGACAGGTTTGAACCGAGCGCCACCAGCCAGGTGACACACATATGCTGAACTTTACCCAGACGATCCCAACCGAAGAAGAACAGACCTACAAAGGTGGATTCGAGGAAGAAGGCCATCAGACCTTCGATTGCCAGCGGCGCACCGAAGATATCCCCTACATAGTGGGAATAGTAAGACCAGTTAGTCCCGAACTGGAACTCCATGGTCAGACCGGTAGCCACACCCAGAGCGAAGTTGATACCAAACAACTTGCCCCAGAACTTGGTCATATCTTTATAAATCTGTTTGCCGGAGAGGACGTAGACCGTTTCCATAATGGCCAGCAGGAACGCCATACCGAGCGTCAGTGGCACAAAAAGGAAGTGGTACATCGCGGTCAAGGCAAACTGTAAGCGCGACAGTTCGACTATATCTAACATCATGACTCCTTGCTCATCGCATGAAGACTCCGAGAGTGAACCCCGTTAGAAAGGGTCACACGCATGCCCCAATAGAAATTTGTTTGAACACTTTCATCATACCATGTGAATGCACACAAAAACGGCGTAAAGAAAGGTTGCAAACATGTTAATAAAAACTCAAATTGATCCCACGTATATATTACGCCGCAAAATCCTTACAATAAACAGGTTTTTGTTGAAGCAAATTTGCATTTTTCGACGGTGATCAATTTATAGCTAAATTACCGCCTTTCAGCCAATTTGATCGAGAACAATTTATCTCTTTTTGATGCCCATTTCCAAGACTTATACATTGATAAATATCAATTCCTACAAATTATGTTAATCATGTTTCAATAAGGTAACTTTAGTGACATTTATGTTTAAAATGTGTGAGTTATAAGGCTGAAATTAGTTTCGGTTGGCAATTAAAGATAAAAAGAGACGAAGCAAAAACAGCACGGTTGACCTTAATTCTTTTTTTGGTCACTGGCTAATACGACGCAGAGTTTCAGGATTACTAATAAAGGCATAAATCCACCCCGCCAATATTAACATTTAGTTAACTTATAATTATATTATAATTAACTCACCCAGGGTTATTATTTTGTTAAAAATAAAGCCACATATACGTGGCTTGAGAGTGAAGATAAACGCAAAATTACCTGATGCGCTACGCTTGCCAGTGTCTACATCATCTCTGCAATATATTGAATTTGCCTGCTTTTGTAGACCGAATAAAGCGTTCATGCCGTATCCGGCATGAACAAAGCGCCCTTTGTCAACAATCTGGCCGCGCATATGTGGCTTCGGTTTGATTGCTATTCAGGCAAGCCGGTAACTGAACGTCCGTGACTGGCCGGGTAAAAAAGGCCCCGATAGATTTGAACCTTGATTTTCCTCGGTGGTAATGTGTTCATCCATCATCGTTTCTGAGCAAGAAATCACCTCGCGACTGAAAGCAACAGTCGCATCACAGGTTGCTGATTCAGCCGGATTAAACAGCCGTAAAATCACTTCTTGTCGGTCTTCAACTTTCTTAAGTGCGCTTATCAGGCATCCCACTGGGGGCATTTTCAACAAACTATAACTTTCCGGCACGTTGAATCCGGCTTTGTTGAGCTTCATCACATCCCATGGGATTTTGTTGTAACACTGTACTGGAGTCAGCCATGCTCGCGCCTGCTGAGCTACACCAGCGGCGGTTGGCGTACCGGTATAACTCAATAAACTTAGGCGACAAGAAAGCAGACCACGTAGTTGTGAGTCCGGGACTGGCATTTTAATTCCCGAAGGCCGCCCAGGCCTTAAAAGCAGATCTTCTTTGCCCAGTAAGCCCACGCCACGCAGCAACGTAATGGCAAAGGTTTTCTTCTCTTCACCGATGACTTCAAATTCACGTAACCCTTCGCTAAAGACAGCCATGCCGTTACGCCCTTCCTGTAAGGCAACATAGTTGAGCATATTCCATACCGGAACCGGCGCTTCTTTCCAGCCTTCTTGCTGCCAGTTGTTCATTGCACTGTCGTTCACGGGGCGCGTTAGCGAACCAAACTGCGTATCTGCCAGAACACTGTCGGTGTTAAAAGGTGTAGGGACCAGGACACGAAGGCGATGATCGTCAGCCTGGTTATCAAGATTGATATCCACATCAATACGCCTGCTGTTATGACTAAGAGTGACAACCAACACCACCCCTACTCTGCCAGTGGATTGCCGGGCGCTGCGTTCTGACAAATTGAGCGGCACTGCCATGTCATAGCGGATAACAGCCCTGCTCTGCCAGGCTTCATGAATAATATCGCATTGCGGTTTCGCGTTCGCTGCGGTAATTACCCACTCTTCTTTTGCGGGTGAATAGTCATATTCATCACCATCATCAGAGCTTTCTTCAATTTGCAATACCCGGTCATAGCGCACACCGCTGTCTTTATCTACCAGTTGCAGAGAACCATCCTCATTGAGCGCAATTTGCCAGAAAGCATTTTCCAGTATCCCTTCAGCGTCACTTTTTGCCGCAATTACGTTGCCAGGCTGATTCGCTTCGATATAAAGCGTGCGATAGCCCATAGAAGGGACAATCTGGTTGATCTGTATATCAAACTCCATAAAGGGATCGTAATTACCGTAATGAACTATTTGCCGATCGATTAGGCCTGGATCGATCTCACGGGCATGGCGAATAAAATACGGTACAGGCTGACCGCGATCGTCCCGCAAATTAAACTGGCTGTCGCGCAGCCGCACAGTGGTGTTGATAACTTCTTCACGCGGCCAGGGCATCAGGTTAAACAGGACGAGTTTGTCGGCGTCGCTCTGCGGCATGTTGTCGGCAATTTTGCGCATGTAGAAACGAATCAGATTATCCGCCATGTCTTCAGCCAGTTCGAAGCGGGCGACGATTTCGCGATGAACTTTGTCACTACAGCAGCAGCCGATACTGTCGTGGGCATGATTTTTTAAGATCTCTTTCCACATTTTCTCCAGCAAGCCGTGGTGGTATTCAAAACCCAACGTCCAGGCCAGTGTTGCCAGCGGTTCCAGCAGATTAACAATCTTATTTTCAATACGCGCGTGGGCAATTTTGATATCCATACGCGTAGAACCGATGGTGCGATGCACGCGCATATATTTGCCATCAATAAATTCCCCTTTCAGGGTTGCCAGATTATCTCGCTGCGCTTCGATCTTCTCAAATACCTCTTCAAAGCGGCTCATCACAAACTTACGTTGAGGGTAGATCTCACGTAGCTTATCCATCACTTCGAAGATATTTTGCTGCAATGGCATCTGGTCATGCCCATTCGGCAGCAAAATCTCTTTGGTTACAGACGCTTTTTCCAGCACGTCAAAATAACTGTCGAGGCGTTTACGTAATCCGTTTTCGTCGGCAGGTAAGTACTTACCGATGGCGTAGCCCAGCGGCAGCACCTGCGCCGTCACTTCGCTACCGTCACTGCTTTGCCACAAAAACTCGGTTTTATCAGTACCGTGGCGCTCCGAACATCCGCGCCAGAACATGGTGCGGGTAATGCCAAATCCATTGTAGATATGCGGCAGTTGCCCGGACATGCCAAAGGAATCTGGTAAATAACCTATTTTCATCGGCTCGCCAAACGCGAGGCAGTCACGCATTCCGTACATCAGATTACGGACGATGGATTCCGCAGAAACAATCGTGGTATCGGTCTGGGTATACCAGGGGCCGATAATCAACTTGCCGGCTTCTACCTGTTTCTTCACACGGTCTTTGTTTTCCGGTTTCACCGCGAAATAATCTTCGAGGATCGCCGTTTGCCCGTCGAGTACGTAATATTTGTATTCGTTGTCCTGTTCCAGTCGGCACAGGATCTCTTCCATATTATTGACCAGCAGAATACGTGACTCTTCGGTGGTGAAATACCACTCTCGATCCCAGTGCATATGCGGGGTGATGTGAACGCGAGATACTGCTTTCATCGTCGTTTCCTTTTTGTTTATGGCATTACGCCATCAGTCAGATAGTTGCCATGCTTAACCGCGTGACGCCGCCACATCAGGAGAATTGCAGTCGAGATTGCAGCCCCCACCAATGCCGCGCCAAACCAGCCAATTGCCGCCATAACACCGCCCGCGCCATTATCATGAAGTAAAAAGAGCGAGAAAATGCCGGCACCGGGTGTCGAAAGGCCGATATTCATCGCACCGACAATAGCGCCCGTTACCATAGAGCCCAGCACAAACGAACCAATAACCCGCAGCGGATCTTCAATCGCCATCGGGATCGCCCCTTCGGTAATACCTGCCAGCCCTAACAGCCAGGTGGATTTCCCGGTCTCAATTTCAAACTCTTTAAACAGGCGCGGTGCGAGCATCGTGGAAGCGGTTACGGTAAATGCCGAAACCATTTTGACGGAGGCGAAAATGGCATACGGGCCGTAAACGCCGTTCGCCATTGCGCCCAGGCAGAATGCATAAGCGGCTTTATTCACTGGCCCTCCAAGGTCAAAGGAACACATAAAACCGAGAATGGCACCCAGCAACAGCGCGTTACTTCCTGACAGACCGTTCAGCCAGGCGGTAAGCGAGTTATTGATCCAGGCGACAGGTTCCCCCACCACAAACAGCATCAGACTGCCCGCTCCCAACGTACCGAGCACCGGGTAGAGATAAAAAGTCAGGAATCCATTGAATTTACTGCTAAGACGCAAGTGATTTTTCACCCAGCGCATCAAGTAACCGGCTATCAATCCGCCAACGACCGCGCCGAGAAACCCGGAGCCGATCATGTTGGCGGCAAGTCCAGCCGCAAAGCCTGGCGCTAACGCCGGTTTATCTGCCAGAGAATAGGCGGTATAGGCCGCGAGCACCGGTACCATCAAAATTCCGAGCAGCCCGCCGCCCAGCTTGCGGTACATCCACAGCCAGGAGTTTTCTTCATTAAACAGATCTTGTAGCCCGAAGATTTGCGACAGTAATACCGCGACCGCCAGCACCGTGCCCCCCGCGACAATCAACGGTACGGCAAAAGAGATTCCGCTCAACAGTGCCTGTTTCAGCTCCGTTTTGACACTTTTCACCGGTTGCGTATCTTGCTGTACGGTACGCGTCTCATCGCTACGCTTGAGGGTAAGCGCTTGTTGGATCAACGCTTCTGCATGGCGAATCGGCTCGGCAACAGGCACTGAAAGCGCGGGAATGCCATTAAAACGCTCACTCTCCTTGATGGCGACTTCAGCCGCAAAAATACAGGCGGTTGCACTATTGAGTTGATCCGCCGTTAAACGCCCTTCAATGCCGTTAGCGCCTTGTTTTTCAACGTAAACATTTACGCCGAGTTTGCGTCCGGCTTTTTCCAGATATTCCGCAGCCATATAGGTGTGAGCAATACCCGCCGGACAGGCCGTTACGCAGACGATAGTTGGCGCGTTGGAAAAAGAGGCAGAAGGTTGCGTGCCTCCCTTGTCATCCAGCGCCGAGAGCAACTCATCAGGCGTCGTCGCCGACTGTATACGCGCCCGAATCTCATCATCCGCAAGGCGCGTGGTCAGCGCTGTCAGCAGTTGCATATGCGTAGTACCCGCTTCATTGGGGGGAATCGCCAGCAGCACCACTAAATCAACTGCTTCCGGGCCATCAACGCCTTCCCACTGAAGCGGCTCGCTGAGTGTGGCGACCGCAAACGCCGCTTCTTTTACCGCAGCAGTTTTGCCATGCGGCACAGCCAACCCTTCACCTAAGGCGGTCGGGCCAAGGCTTTCACGGCGATACACTTCTTCCAGAAATTTCTCAGTACTGGAAATTTTCCCCAGAGCAGCAAGACGTTGAGTCAACGCGTGGATGGCCTCTTCACGGCTGGTAAAGCGCGCATTCAGACACAACGCATCGCGGTGGGTCAGAGTCGTCAGATTCATCATGATCCTCACTTGATCGTTTTTATAGTCGCGCCAGTGTGCCCGATAAAACAATACCATTATGTGATCAATTTCACTTGATTGAAATTATTTGTATTGTATTTGTATTATTTACAGGATGAATTTATCGGGCATGATGGTTAAATTCGTATTAATGAGATACTAAAAATGGGACACAAGCCCTTATACCGGCAGATTGCCGATCGCATTCGTGAACAAATTGCGCGTGGCGAGCTTAAACCTGGCGATGCGTTACCCACTGAATCAGCGCTACAAACAGAGTTTGGCGTCAGCCGGGTTACGGTGCGTCAGGCTTTGCGCCAGCTAGTCGAGCAGCAGATCCTCGAAAGCATTCAGGGCAGCGGGACTTACGTCAAAGAAGAGCGGGTCAATTACGATATTTTTCAGTTAACCAGTTTTGATGAAAAACTGTCGGACCGTCACGTCGATACACACAGTGAAGTTCTGATATTCGAAGTGATTCCGGCTGACGATTTTCTTCAGCAACAGCTACAAATCACCCCGCAGGATCGTGTGTGGCATGTGAAGCGCGTGCGCTATCGCAAGCAAAAGCCAATGGCGCTGGAAGAAACCTGGATGCCGCTTGCGTTGTTCCCGGATCTCACCTGGCAGGTCATGGAAAATTCGAAATATCACTTTATCGAAGAAGTGAAGAAAATGGTTATCGATCGTAGCGAACAGGAAATCATTCCTCTGATGCCAACCGAAGAGATGAGCCGTCTGCTTAATATCAGCCAGACAAAGCCGATTCTTGAAAAAGTATCGCGTGGATATTTAGTTGATGGTCGGGTGTTTGAATATAGCCGCAACGCTTTTAATACCGATGACTATAAATTTACCCTGATAGCGCAGCGAAAATCATCGCGATAAGCACAAAAAAGGCCATCATACGATGGCCAACCATGTCGAAACCGACAGCCCTTCGCCATTCCTGTAGAGGGAAGCGGCGAGGGCTATTTCTTATTACAGATATTTATTTCAGAACAGTTTTCAGTGCTTCACCGATATCCGCCAGGCTGCGAACGGTTTTCACGCCTGCGGCTTCCAGAGCAGCGAATTTCTCATCCGCAGTCCCTTTCCCACCGGCAATGATGGCACCCGCGTGGCCCATACGTTTGCCTTTCGGCGCAGTCACACCAGCGATGTAACCCACAACTGGCTTGGTAACGTGCTCTTTGATGTACGCAGCTGCTTCTTCTTCAGCGCTACCGCCGATCTCACCGATCATCACGATCGCTTCGGTCTGCGGATCTTTTTCGAACATTTCGAGAATGTCGATAAAGTTAGAGCCCGGGATCGGGTCACCGCCGATACCGACACAGGTCGACTGACCGAAACCGTAATCCGTGGTCTGTTTAACCGCTTCATAGGTCAGTGTACCGGAACGGGAAACGATACCCACTTTACCCGGTTTGTGAATGTGACCAGGCTGGATACCGATTTTGCATTCACCCGGAGTGATAACGCCTGGGCAGTTCGGGCCGATCATACGAACGCCTGCTTCATCCAGCTTCACTTTCACGGTCAGCATATCCAGCGTCGGGATGCCTTCAGTGATGGTGATAATCAGTTTGATGCCTGCGTCGATGGCTTCCAGAATGGAGTCTTTGCAGAACGGTGCTGGTACGTAGATAACAGAAGCGGTAGCGCCAGTGGCAGCAACGGCTTCACGCACGGTGTTGAACACCGGCAGGCCGAGGTGGGTGGTGCCGCCTTTACCTGGGGTTACGCCGCCAACCATTTTAGTGCCGTATGCAATGGCCTGTTCTGAGTGGAAAGTCCCCTGGCTACCGGTAAAGCCCTGGCAGATAACCTTGGTGTTTTTATCGATTAAAATGGACATTATTTCCCCTCCACTGCGGCAACAACCTGCTGAGCTGCATCCGTCAGACCTTTTGCTGCAATAATATTCAGGCCGCTGTCAGCCAGTTTCTTCGCGCCGAGTTCGGCGTTGTTACCTTCCAGACGTACCACGACCGGTACGTTAACACCCACTTCTGCTACCGCGCCGATGATACCGTCAGCGATCAGGTCGCAACGAACGATACCGCCGAAGATGTTAACCAGAACGGCTTTCACTTTGTCGTCAGAGAGGATGATTTTGAACGCTTCGGTTACACGTTCTTTGGTTGCGCCGCCGCCAACGTCAAGGAAGTTAGCCGGTTCGCCGCCGTGCAGTTTAACGATGTCCATCGTACCCATCGCCAGACCTGCGCCGTTAACCATACAACCGATGTTACCGTCCAGCGCAACGTAGTTCAGTTCCCACTGTGCAGCCTGTGCTTCACGCGGATCTTCCTGCGACTGGTCACGCATTTCGCGCAGATCAGGCTGGCGGAACAGTGCGTTGCCGTCAGCGCCCAGTTTGCCGTCGAGGCAAATCAGATCGCCCTGTTTGGTGATGACCAGCGGGTTGATTTCGATCAACGCCAGGTCGCGCTCCAGGAAAATGGTCGCCAGGCCCATGAAGATTTTGGTGAACTGCTGAACCAGTTTACCTTCCAGACCCAGTTTGAACGCCAGCTCGCGTCCCTGATACGGCATCGGGCCAGTCAGCGGATCAAGCGCAACTTTATGGATCAGGTGCGGAGTTTCTTCCGCCACTTTTTCGATTTCCACGCCGCCTTCGGTGGAGGCCATAAAGACCACACGACGGGAACTACGGTCAACAACGGCACCGAGATACAGCTCTTTAGCGATATCGGTCGCTGCTTCAACCAGAATCTGGTTAACCGGTTGGCCATTGGCATCTGTTTGATACGTTACCAGACGCTTGCCCAGCCAGTTTTCTGCAAAAGCACGGATGTCTTCTTTGCTGTTTACAACTTTCACACCGCCCGCTTTACCGCGGCCACCAGCGTGAACCTGACATTTCACTACCCACGGACCGGCACCGATTTTTGAAGCGGCTTCTTCTGCTTCGCGCGGAGTAGTACAGGCATAACCCACCGGTGCTGGTAAGCCATAGCGGGCAAAAAGTTGTTTTGCCTGATATTCATGTAAGTTCATGTGTTCTGTCCATCCTTCAGTAATCGTTATCTTTTAAACCGTAGACCGAATATTTCGTATCGCTTCCGGGCATTGTCGGTCACCCGTAGGCCTGATAAGACACGTTAAACGTCACATCAGGCATCGCTTGTCGGATGCGGCGCTTGCGCCTTATCCGACCTACATTGGTGGTCCCCGTAGGCCTGATAAGACACGTTAACCGTCACATCAGGCATCGCTTGTCGGATGCGGCGCTAGCGCCTTATCCGACCTACATTGGTGGTCCCGTAGGCCTGATAAGACGCGTCAGCGTCGCATCAGGCTTCAATTGCCGGAGAAGGCGATAATGCCTTATCCGGTCTACAGTGCAGGTGAAACTTAAACTACTACACGTCCAGCAGCAGACGCGTCGGATCTTCCAGCAACTCTTTGATCGTTACCAGGAAGCCCACGGATTCGCGACCATCGATCAGACGGTGATCGTAGGACAGCGCCAGGTACATCATCGGCAGGATCTCAACCTGACCATTCACCGCCATCGGACGATCTTTGATAGCGTGCATACCCAGAATTGCGCTCTGCGGCGGGTTGATGATCGGCGTAGACATCAGGGAACCGAACACACCACCGTTGGTGATGGTGAAGTTACCACCGGTCAGATCTTCAACGGTCAGCTTGCCGTCACGGCCTTTGACTGCCAGCTCTTTGATTTTCTTCTCGATGTCTGCCATGCCGAGGGTATCGACATCACGCAGAACCGGCGTCACCAGGCCGCGCGGCGTAGAAACCGCCATGCTGACGTCGAAATAGTTGTGGTAAACCACGTCATCGCCGTCGATAGAAGCGTTCACTTCCGGGTAACGTTTCAGGGCTTCAACCACCGCTTTCACGTAGAAGGACATAAAGCCCAGACGGATGCCGTGGCGTTTTTCAAACGCTTCACCGTACTGCTTACGCAGATCCATAATCGGCTTCATGTTGACTTCGTTGAACGTGGTCAGCATGGCGGTGGAGTTTTTCGCTTCCAGCAGACGCTCTGCCACACGCTTACGCAGGCGAGTCATCGGGACACGTTTTTCACTACGTGCAGCCAGAGCCGGTTGCGCCGCCGGAGCAGCCGCTGCCGGAGCAGACTCTTTCGCCGGGGCTTTCGCCAGATGTTTTTCCACATCTTCACGAGTCAGACGACCACCCACACCGGTGCCTTTAATGGCGCTGGCGTCGAGATTGTGTTCAGCCAGCAGGCGACGGATCGCCGGGCTTAACGCATCGTTGTTTTGCTCTTCCAGAGACGCCTGCTGGCGTTGCGCCGGAGTGGACGCTTTCTCTTCAGATTTGGCGCTGGTTTCTTTACCGGCGCTGTTGCCTTCACGCAGGCGACCAAGGATCTGACGAGACGTTACCGTTGTACCTTCATCTTCCAGAACCGCATCCAGAATGCCGTCTGCTGATGCCGGTACTTCCAGTACCACTTTGTCAGTTTCGATTTCTACCAGCACTTCATCACGTACGACTGCGTCGCCGGGTTTTTTATGCCAGGTTGCGACGGTGGCATCGGCTACGGATTCAGGCAGGTCAGGGACCAGAATATCTACGCTACTCATTGTGTATCCTTTATTTATTCGACGTTCAGCGCGTCATTAACCAGATCTTGTTGCTGTTTCTGGTGAACGGACATATACCCTACCGCCGGAGAGGCGGAGGCCGGGCGGCCTGCATAACGCAGAGAAGCCCCAAACGGAATCACTTCACGGAAATGATGCTGGCTGCAGTACCATGCGCCCTGGTTGAGCGGCTCTTCCTGGCACCAGACAAAATCCTTGACGTGAGCAAACTGCTGCAACACTTCCTGCATCGCTTTATGCGGGAACGGGTAGAGTTGCTCGATACGCACAATGGCGACATCGTGTTGATTGTTCTTACGACGCTGTTCCAGCAGGTCGTAATAAACCTTACCAGAACACATCACTACGCGCTTCACGCCCTTCGGATCAAGCTCGTCGATTTCACCGATGGCTGGCAGGAAGGTGCCGTTCGCCAGTTCTTCGAGGCTGGAAACCGCCAGCGGATGACGCAGCAGGGATTTCGGCGACATCACGACCAGCGGACGACGCATCCCGCGCAGCGCCTGACGACGCAGCATGTGGTAAACCTGTGCCGGGGTAGACGGTACGCAAACCTGCATGTTTTGCTCAGCACAAAGTTGCAGATAACGTTCCAGACGCGCGGAGGAGTGCTCCGGCCCCTGCCCTTCGTAACCGTGCGGCAGCAACATCACCAGACCACACATCCGGCCCCATTTCTGTTCGCCAGAGGAGATGAACTGGTCGATAACCACCTGCGCACCGTTGGCGAAGTCACCGAACTGCGCTTCCCAGATGGTCAGAGTGCGTGGTTCTGCGGTGGCATAACCATATTCAAACGCCAGCACTGCTTCTTCAGACAGTACGGAGTCCCAGACACGGAACGCGCCCTGCCCGTTATGGATATGTTGCAGCGGCGTGTAAGTGGAACCGTTAGACTGGTTGTGGATCACCGCGTGGCGGTGGAAGAAGGTACCGCGACCGGAGTCTTCACCCGACAGGCGAACCGGAATGCCTTCATCAACCAGCGTGGCGTAAGCGAGGTTTTCCGCACCGCCCCAGTCGAACAGTTTCTCACCGGCAGCCATCGCCTGGCGATCGCCATAAATCTTGGCAACGCGAGACTGCATTTCAACTGCTTCCGGCACCGTGCTGATGCGTTTCGCCAGCTCCTGCAGGCGCTTCATCTCAACTTTGTTCGGGTACTCTTCGTCCCATTCGTGGTTGAGGTACGGCGACCAGGTGAAAGAGTGCATGTTCATCGGACGCCACTCTGCCACTACGCAATCGCCAGCATCCAGCGCATCGCGGTACAGGTTAACCATCTCGGTGGCATCTTCCAGCGTCGCCACTTTTTCCTGCTCCAGCTTGTCAGCGTAGATTTTGCGCGGTGTCGGATGTTTTTTGATTTTCTGATACATCAGCGGCTGGGTTGCGCTCGGCTCGTCGGCTTCGTTGTGGCCGTGACGGCGGTAGCACACCAGGTCGATGAAGACATCACGTTTAAAGGTGTTACGGAAATCGAGCGCCAGACGGGTCACAAAGGCAACGGCTTCCGGATCGTCCGCGTTAACGTGGAAAATCGGGGCCTGAACCATCTTACCGATATCAGTACAGTACGGCGTAGAACGGGCATCCAGCGGATTAGAGGTGGTGAAACCAACCTGGTTGTTGATAACGATACGTACCGTACCGCCAACTTCATAACCACGCGCTTTCGACATGTTCAGGGTTTCCTGAACCACGCCCTGCCCGGTCACTGCGGCGTCACCGTGGATGGTGATTGGCAGCACTTTGTTGCTGCTCGGCTCATCAAGTCTGTCCAGACGGGCACGAACAGAACCGATAACTACCGGGCTTACAATCTCAAGGTGAGACGGGTTAAACGCCAGCGCCAGGTGCACCAGGCCGCCATCGGTCTGGAAGTCAGACGAGAAGCCCATGTGGTATTTCACGTCACCCGTGCCGAGGTGTTCTTTATGTTTACCGGCGAACTCGTCGAACAAGTCTTGCGGTTTTTTACCCAGCACGTTCACCAGCACGTTCAGACGACCACGGTGCGCCATCCCGAGAACCACTTCGCGGGTGCCGCTGTTGCCAGCGTGGCGGATCATCTCTTTAAGCATCGGGATTAACGCGTCACCGCCTTCCAGCGAGAAGCGTTTTGCGCCAGGGAATTTTGCGCCGAGGTAACGTTCAAGACCTTCAGCGGCGGTCAGTTCGCTTAAGAAGCGTTTTTTCTCTTCGCTATTGAAAGTCGCGCGACCAGACTCGATACGCTGTTGGATCCAGCGTTTTTCTTCGGTGCTGGTAATGTGCATATACTCGGCACCAATCGGGCCGCAGTAGGTTTGCTTGAGGGCTTCCAGCAGCTCGCCGAGTTTCATGGTTTCTTTGCCGCTGGCAAATGAACCGACGTTGAAGGTCTCCTGGAAGTCTGCTTCGGTCAGATCGTGGAAAGACGGATCCAGATCGGCCACTTTATCTTGCTGCCACAGTCCCAGCGGATCGAGATTCGCATGCTGGTGACCACGGAAGCGGTATGCGTTAATGAGCTGCAGGACTTTAACCTGCTTCACATTGGTGTCAGGGTCGGAGATCGTTGAAGAGTAACGTGAAGCGTCTTTCGCCAGGCGGCGGAAATATTCACGCGTTTGAGAGTGGAATTGATCCGGTTTGACTCCCGTACCAGGTAACTGCTGGAACGTCGAACGCCAGTTAGCGTCAACCGAGTCAGGATCGGTTAAGAAGTCTTCATAGAGCTGTTCTATCCAGCTCTGGTTTGCGCCAGAGAGGTAAGAAGAGTCCAACCAGGCTTTCAAAGCGCTGTTCTGCATCGTGATCCCTTAAGCATCTTTTTTATGCTTACTTCGCCGTGGATACTACCACGCACAGTGATGTGCGTGCCGGGGTTCACTTGCGAGCTCTTGTCTACGTAGTGGCTCGCGAAGGAACCTTTAAAAACTGTCTTAGTGTCAGGGGCAGTTTTTAAAGATTTCCTGCATTTCTTTGTTACGCCTGATGCGCTGCGCTTATCAGGCCTACGGGTAATGACTTGTAGGCCGGATAAGGCGTTCACGCCGCATCCGGCACTGGTTGCCTGATGCGACGCTTGCGCGTCTTATCAGGCCTACGGTTTACGCATTACGTTGCAACAACATCGACTTGATATGGCCGATGGCGCGCGTCGGGTTCAGCCCCTTCGGACATACACTGACGCAGTTCATGATGCTGTGACAGCGGAATACGCTGAATGCATCACTCAAACCGTCGAGGCGGCTGTCAGTCTCGGTATCACGGCTATCAATCAGGAAACGATATGCCGCTAACAAGCCTGCCGGGCCGATAAACTTATCGGGATTCCACCAGAAAGACGGACAAGAGGTTGAACAACATGCGCAGAGAATACATTCATACAGCCCGTCGAGTTTTTCGCGCTGCTCTGGCATCTGTAAATGCTCGCGAGCTGGCGGATTTTGTCCATTATTCAACAGGTAAGGCTTAATTTTCTCATATTGCGCATAGAATTGTCCCATGTCTACCACCAAATCGCGGATCACCGGTAAACCTGGCAGCGGGCGAATCACAATCTTCTTGCCCGGCTGGTTGAGTGCCGAAATCGGGGTAATACAGGCCAGACCATTCTTGCCGTTCATGTTCAGACCGTCGGAACCGCACACACCTTCACGGCAGGAGCGGCGGAACGACAGGCTGGGATCTTTCTCTTTTAGCTGGATAAGCGCATCCAGCAGCATCATGTCGCGACCTTCATCCGCTTCCAGGGTGTAATCCTGCATACGCGGAGCATCATCAACATCCGGGTTATAGCGATAAATTGAAAACTCGAGTCTCATTTTCCTGTCTCCGCATTAGTAAGTACGAATCTTCGGCGGGAATGCCGGGCGCAGTTTCGGTTCCATGTTGACGCTTCGGCGCGTCATGGATTCCGACTCTGGCAGATACAGGGAGTGGCACAGCCAGTTTTCATCATCACGATCCGGGAAGTCGAAGCGGCTATGCGCGCCACGGCTTTCGGTACGGAAGTTGGCAGAAACAGCCGTTGCATACGCCGTTTCCATCAGGTTATCCAGTTCCAGGCACTCAACGCGCTGGGTGTTGAACTCGCTGGAAGTGTCATCCAGACGGGCATTTTTCAGACGCTCGCGGATCACTTTCAACTGCTCAAGCCCTTTCGCCATCGCATCACCTTCACGGAAGACCGAGAAGTTATGCTGCATACATTCTTGCAGCGCTTTACGGATCGCCACCGGATCTTCACCGTTACGATTATTGTTCCAGCGGTTCAGGCGATCCAGAGACGCTTCAACATCAGACTCGCTGGCATCGCGCAGTGCGCCCTGCTCGGCGATAGACTCTTGCAGATGCAGACCTGCCGCGCGACCAAAGACCACCAGGTCCAGCAGCGAGTTGCCGCCCAGACGGTTAGCGCCGTGTACCGATACACAAGCGATTTCACCAACGGCAAACAGTCCCGGAACAACCACATCTTCGCCTTTCTCATTCACAGTCAGCGCCTGACCGGTAACTTTGGTCGGAATACCGCCCATCATGTAGTGACAGGTTGGGATAACCGGAATCGGCTCTTTCACCGGATCGACGTGAGCGAAGGTACGGGAAAGCTCCAGGATACCCGGCAGACGGGATTCGAGAACTTCTTTACCCAGGTGATCGAGTTTCAGTTTCGCGTGTGGCCCCCACGGACCATCACAGCCGCGACCTTCACGGATTTCGATCATGATGGAACGCGCAACCACGTCACGGCCCGCCAGGTCTTTGGCGTTCGGCGCATAACGCTCCATAAAACGTTCGCCATGTTTGTTCAGCAGATAACCGCCTTCACCACGGCAACCTTCGGTGACCAGTACGCCCGCACCGGCAATGCCGGTCGGGTGGAACTGCCACATTTCCATATCCTGCACCGGTACGCCGGCACGGATAGCCATGCCGACACCGTCGCCGGTGTTAATGTGGGCGTTGGTGGTGGACTGATAAATACGCCCTGCTCCGCCAGTCGCCAGCACGGTAGCGCGGGCTTTGAAATAAACCACTTCACCGGTTTCGATGCACAGTGCGGTACAACCCACCACCGCGCCATCCTGGTTTTTCACCAGATCCAGCGCATACCACTCGGAGAAAATGGTGGTGTGGTTTTTCAGGTTCTGCTGATAAAGCGTGTGCAACAGTGCGTGACCGGTACGGTCAGCTGCTGCCGCAGTGCGTGCCGCCTGCTCGCCGCCGAAGTTTTTCGACTGACCGCCAAACGGACGTTGATAGATACGACCATCATCGAGACGCGAGAACGGCAGGCCCATGTGTTCGAGTTCCAGAATCGCTTCCGGCCCGGTTTTACACATATATTCAATCGCGTCCTGGTCACCGATATAGTCCGACCCTTTCACGGTGTCGTACATATGCCATTCCCAGTTATCTTCATGGGTATTACCCAGCGCAACGGTAATGCCGCCTTGCGCAGAAACGGTATGGGAACGGGTCGGGAAGACTTTAGAGAGCAGCGCACAGGTCTGGCCGCTCTGGGAAATTTGCAGCGCCGCGCGCATACCTGCGCCACCGGCACCAATCACAACTGCATCAAATTCTCTGACTGGCAATTTCATCACACACCCCACACCACAACGAATCCATAAATCACGTAAACCACCAGTGCAACGACAATCACCAGTTGCAGCATCAGGCGCAAAGCCAGCGGTTTAACGTAGTCGGTCAACACCTGCCACATGCCGATCCAGGCATGGATCAAGATAGAAAACAGCGCCAGCAGGGTGAACACTTTGGTGAACGCAGAGGCGAAGAAACCGATCCAGACTTCATATGTCAGCTCGCCACTGGTAGCGAAAAAACCGACCATATAAATGATGTAGAGCGTCAGGACGATAGCGGTAGCGCGAACGAGGATGAAATCATGTACGCCATTGCGTCCTAATGCGGAGGCGTTGCTTACCATACGAGGACTCCTGCGAGAAGTGAAAGCACGACAGTAATAACAAAGGAGATTTTGGCGGAGCGTTTACCCGCTTCGAATGTTTCTTCCAGATAGCCAAAATCCATCATCATGTGGCGAATACCTACGACGACGTGATACGCCAGAGCGGTAAGGATGCCCCACATGATAAATTTGACGAAGAAGCTGCCCATAATCGCGGAAGCTTGCTCGAAACCTTCAGGGGAAGAGAGGCTGGTACCCAGAAGCCACAGCAGGATGCCCACTGCAACAAAGGTGATCACACCGGAAACGCGATGGAGAATGGACGCTATCGCCGTGATGGGGAACCGGATGGTCTGTAGGTCCAGATTAACAGGTCTTTGTTTTTTCACATTTCTTATCATGAATAACGCCCACATGCTGTTCTTATTATTCCCTGGGGACTACGGGCACAGAGGTTAACTTTCTGTTACCTGGAGACGTCGGGATTTCCTTCCTCCGGTCTGCTTGCGGGTCAGACAGCGTCCTTTCTATAACTGCGCGTCATGCAAAACACTGCTTCCAGATGCGAAAACGACACGTTACAACGCTGGGTGGCTCGGGATTGCAGGGTGTTCCGGAGACCTGGCGGCAGTATAGGCTGTTCACAAAATCATTACAATTAACCTACATATAGTTTGTCGGGTTTTATCCTGAACAGTGATCCAGGTCACGATAACAACATTTATTTAATTTTTAATCATCTAATTTGACAATCATTCAACAAAGTTGTTACAAACATTACCAGGAAAAGCATATAATGCGTAAAAGTTATGAAGTCGGTATTTCACCTAAGATTAACTTATGTAACAGTGTGGAAGTATTGACCAATTCATTCGGGACAGTTATTAGTGGTAGACAAGTTTAATAATTCGGATTGCTAAGTACTTGATTCGCCATTTATTCGTCATCAATGGATCCTTTACCTGCAAGCGCCCAGAGCTCTGTACCCAGGTTTTCCCCTCTTTCACAGAGCGGCGAGCCAAATAAAAAACGGGTAAAGCCAGGTTGATGTGCGAAGGCAAATTTAAGTTCCGGCAGTCTTACGCAATAAGGCGCTAAGGAGACCTTAAATGGCTGATACAAAAGCAAAACTCACCCTCAACGGGGATACAGCTGTTGAACTGGATGTGCTGAAAGGCACGCTGGGTCAAGATGTTATTGATATCCGTACTCTCGGTTCAAAAGGTGTGTTCACCTTTGACCCAGGCTTCACTTCAACCGCATCCTGCGAATCTAAAATTACTTTTATTGATGGTGATGAAGGTATTTTGCTGCACCGCGGTTTCCCGATCGATCAGCTGGCGACCGATTCTAACTACCTGGAAGTTTGTTACATCCTGCTGAATGGTGAAAAACCGACTCAGGAACAGTATGACGAATTTAAAACTACGGTGACCCGTCATACCATGATCCACGAGCAGATTACCCGTCTGTTCCATGCTTTCCGTCGCGACTCGCATCCAATGGCAGTCATGTGTGGTATTACCGGCGCGCTGGCGGCGTTCTATCACGACTCGCTGGATGTTAACAATCCTCGTCACCGTGAAATTGCCGCGTTCCGCCTGCTGTCGAAAATGCCGACCATGGCCGCGATGTGTTACAAGTATTCCATTGGTCAGCCATTTGTTTACCCGCGCAACGATCTCTCCTACGCCGGTAACTTCCTGAATATGATGTTCTCCACGCCGTGCGAACCGTATGAAGTTAATCCGATTCTGGAACGTGCTATGGACCGTATTCTGATCCTGCACGCTGACCATGAACAGAACGCCTCTACCTCCACCGTGCGTACCGCTGGCTCTTCGGGTGCGAACCCGTTTGCCTGTATCGCAGCAGGTATTGCTTCACTGTGGGGACCTGCGCACGGCGGTGCTAACGAAGCGGCGCTGAAAATGCTGGAAGAAATCAGCTCCGTTAAACACATTCCGGAATTTGTTCGTCGTGCGAAAGACAAAAATGATTCTTTCCGCCTGATGGGCTTCGGTCACCGCGTGTACAAAAATTACGACCCGCGCGCCACCGTAATGCGTGAAACCTGCCATGAAGTGCTGAAAGAGCTGGGCACGAAGGATGACCTGCTGGAAGTGGCTATGGAGCTGGAAAACATCGCGCTGAACGACCCGTACTTTATCGAGAAGAAACTGTACCCGAACGTCGATTTCTACTCTGGTATCATCCTGAAAGCGATGGGTATTCCGTCTTCCATGTTCACCGTCATTTTCGCAATGGCACGTACCGTTGGCTGGATCGCCCACTGGAGCGAAATGCACAGTGAGGGTATGAAGATTGCCCGTCCGCGTCAGCTGTATACAGGATATGAAAAACGCGACTTTAAAAGCGATATCAAGCGTTAATGGTTGATTGCTAAGTTGTAAATATTTTAACCCGCCGTTCATATGGCGGGTTGATTTTTATATGCCTAAACACAAAAAATTGTAAAAATAAAATCCATTAACAGACCTATATAGATATTTAAAAAGAATAGAACAGCTCAAATTATCAGCAACCCAATACTTTCAATTAAAAACTTCATGGTAGTCGCATTTATAACCCTATGAAAATGACGTCTATCTATACCCCCCTATATTTTATTCATCATACAACAAATTCATGATACCAATAATTTAGTTTTGCATTTAATAAAACTAACAATATTTTTAAGCAAAACTAAAAACTAGCAATAATCAAATACGATATTCTGGCGTAGCTATACCCCTATTCTATATCCTTAAAGGACTCTGTTATGTTTAAAGGACAAAAAACATTGGCCGCACTGGCCGTATCTCTGCTGTTCACTGCACCTGTTTATGCTGCTGATGAAGGTTCTGGCGAAATTCACTTTAAGGGGGAGGTTATTGAAGCACCTTGTGAAATTCATCCAGAAGATATTGATAAAAACATAGATCTTGGACAAGTCACGACAACCCATATAAACCGGGAGCATCATAGCAATAAAGTGGCCGTCGACATTCGCTTGATCAACTGTGATCTGCCTGCTTCTGACAACGGTAGCGGAATGCCGGTATCCAAAGTTGGCGTAACCTTCGATAGCACGGCTAAGACAACTGGTGCTACGCCTTTGTTGAGCAACACCAGTGCAGGCGAAGCAACTGGGGTCGGTGTACGACTGATGGACAAAAATGATGGTAACATCGTATTAGGTTCAGCCGCGCCAGATCTTGACCTGGATGCAAGCTCATCAGAACAGACGCTGAACTTTTTCGCCTGGATGGAACAAATTGATAATGCAGTCGATGTCACGGCAGGTGAAGTAACCGCTAACGCAACCTACGTGCTGGATTATAAATAAGTATTATTTTGGCGGCATCATCGCCGCCTTTCATAAAATATTTATCAGGTATGGACACCGTGAATATTTATCGACTCTCTTTTGTATCCTGCCTGGTCATGGCGATGCCTTGCGCAATGGCGGTCGAATTCAATCTGAATGTTCTCGATAAATCAATGCGCGACCGCATTGATATTTCATTATTAAAGGAAAAAGGAGTCATTGCTCCCGGTGAATATTTTGTTAGCGTTGCGGTGAATAACAACAAAATCAGTAATGGGCAAAAAATTAACTGGCAAAAAAAAGGGTGACAAAACCATTCCATGCATCAATGATTCACTGGTCGATAAATTTGGTTTAAAACCAGATATCCGTCAGTCCTTGCCACAGATAGATCGGTGTATTGATTTCAGTTCCCGACCTGAAATGCTCTTCAATTTCGATCAAGCCAATCAGCAACTGAATATTAGTATTCCGCAAGCCTGGCTGGCGTGGCACTCAGAAAACTGGGCTCCCCCCTCTACATGGAAAGAAGGTGTTGCCGGTGTCCTGATGGATTACAACTTGTTTGCCAGCAGCTACCGCCCACAGGACGGCAGCAGCAGCACTAACCTGAATGCCTACGGTACCGCCGGAATTAACGCCGGGGCATGGCGCTTACGCAGTGATTACCAGCTTAATAAGACCGATAGCGAAGATAACCATGACCAGTCAGGCGGAATATCGCGCACCTATCTTTTTCGTCCATTACCGCAATTAGGCTCTAAGTTAACCCTCGGCGAAACCGATTTCAGTTCCAATATTTTCGATGGTTTTTCTTATACCGGCGCGGCACTGGCGAGTGACGATCGAATGTTACCGTGGGAGCTGCGTGGCTACGCCCCACAAATTAGCGGTATTGCACAGACCAATGCCACGGTGACGATCAGTCAATCAGGCCGCGTCATTTACCAGAAAAAAGTCCCGCCAGGCCCGTTTATTATTGATGACCTCAATCAGTCTGTTCAGGGCACGCTGGATGTCAAAGTGACGGAAGAAGATGGTCGGGTGAACAATTTCCAGGTTTCGGCAGCATCGACGCCCTTCCTGACTCGCCAGGGACAGGTTCGCTATAAATTGGCCGCGGGTCAGCCACGGCCTTCCATGTCACATCAAACTGAAAATGAAACCTTTTTTAGCAATGAAGTTTCCTGGGGGATGCTCTCAAACACCTCGCTGTACGGCGGCCTGCTGATTTCTGATGATGACTACCATTCTGCCGCAATGGGTATCGGGCAAAATATGCTGTGGCTTGGCGCACTGTCCTTTGATGTCACCTGGGCCAGTAGCCATTTTGATACTCAGCAGGACGAGCGGGGCTTAAGCTACCGTTTTAATTACAGCAAACAAGTGGATGCCACCAACAGCACGATTTCGCTCGCCGCTTATCGCTTCTCAGATCGTCATTTTCACAGCTACGCCAACTATCTGGATCACAAATACAACGACAGCGATGCGCAGGACGAAAAACAGACGATCAGCTTATCCGTGGGCCAACCGATTACCCCACTAAACCTCAATCTTTACGCCAACCTGCTACATCAAACCTGGTGGAATGCAGACGCCTCCACGACCGCCAACATCACAGCAGGTTTTAATGTTGATATTGGTGACTGGAGAGATATCTCGATTTCGACGTCATTCAATACGACCCACTACGAAGATAAAGATCGCGACAACCAGATTTATCTGTCGATTTCGCTCCCCTTCGGTAACGGTGGTCGGGTTGGCTATGACATGCAAAACAGTAGCCACAGCACCATACACCGCATGTCGTGGAACGATACGCTGGATGAACGTAATAGCTGGGGCATGTCTGCCGGACTGCAATCCGATCGTCCGGACAATGGAGCCCAGGTGAGCGGTAACTATCAGCACCTGAGTTCAGCGGGTGAGTGGGATATTTCTGGTACCTATGCCGCCAGTGATTACAGTTCCGTCAGCAGCAGCTGGAGCGGTTCTTTCACCGCAACCCAATATGGTGCAGCATTTCATCGCCGCAGCTCCACCAATGAACCACGCCTGATGGTCAGCACCGATGGCGTGGCAGATATTCCGGTTCAGGGCAATCTCGACTACACCAACCATTTTGGCATTGCGGTGGTGCCGTTGATTTCCAGTTACCAGCCTTCCACCGTGGCGGTGAACATGAATGACTTACCCGACGGCGTAACAGTTGCAGAAAACGTCATCAAGGAAACATGGATTGAAGGCGCGATAGGTTACAAATCACTGGCTTCCCGTTCCGGTAAAGACGTTAACGTCATCATACGCAACGCCAGCGGTCAGTTCCCTCCCCTCGGTGCGGATATCCGCCAGGATGACAGCGGCATTAGCGTGGGTATGGTTGGCGAGGAAGGACATGCCTGGTTAAGCGGTGTCGCTGAAAATCAACTGTTTACCGTGGTCTGGGGTGAGCAAAGCTGCATTATTCATCTGCCAGAACGTCTGGAAGACACGACCAAACGCCTGATTTTACCTTGTCATTAATTAAGGAAAAGAGAATGACATTTATTAAAGGATTACCCTTAATGTTGTTAACCATCAGCTTGGGTTGCAATGCTGCGGTGCAACCCGATCGCACACGCATTGTGTTTAACGCCAATGACAAAGCCACCAGCCTGCGTATCGAAAACCAAAGTGACAAACTGCCTTATCTTGCTTATTCCTGGATAGAAAATGAAAAAGGGGAGAAAAGCGATGCTCTTCTGGTCGCTTTGCCCCCTATTCAACGTCTGGAACCGAAAGCGACATCGCAGGTGCGGGTTGTGAAACAAGCCTCAACCACACAATTACCTGGCGATCGCGAAACGCTATTTTTCTACAATATGCGCGAAATTCCTCCCGCTCCGGATAAAAGCAGCGACCATGCGATACTTCAGGTCGCTATTCAAAGTCGTATTAAATTGTTCTGGCGACCGGCTGCATTACGCAAGAAAGCAGGAGAAAAGGTCGAACTGCAGTTACAGGTCAGCCAGCAGGGCAACCAACTGACACTGAAAAATCCTACCGCGTATTATCTGACCATTGCCTATCTGGGGAGAAATGAAAAAGGCGTTCTCCCAGGCTTCAAAACCGTGATGGTTGCACCTTTTAGTACGGTCAACACAAACACCGGAAGTTATAGCGGCAGCCAGTTTTATCTCGGTTACATGGATGATTACGGCGCATTACGCATGACGACGCTCAACTGCAGCGGACAATGCCGTTTACAAGCAGTGGAGGCGAAATGAGTGCTGGCAAGGGATTGTTGCTCGTCATCTGCCTGTTATTTCTGCCGTTGAAGTCTGCAATGGCGCTGAACTGCTATTTTGGTACATCTGGTGGCGCAGTAGAAAAATCAGAAGCGATTCAACCGTTTGCTGTACCAGGCAATGCCAAACCCGGTGATAAGATCTGGGAATCTGACGATATTAAAATTCCCGTCTATTGTGACAACAATACCAACGGCAACTTTGAAAGCGAGCATGTCTACGCCTGGGTAAACCCCTATCCGGGGGTGCAGGATCGTTATTATCAACTCGGCGTGACATACAACGGTGTCGATTACGATGCCAGTCTGGGAAAAAGTCGCATCGACACTAACCAGTGTATCGACAGTAAGAACATTGATATTTATACCCCTGAGCAGATCATCGCGATGGGATGGCAGAACAAAATTTGCTCGGGCGATCCCGCTAATATTCATATGTCGCGTACCTTTCTCGCTCGCATGCGGTTATACGTCAAAATACGAGAAATGCCGCCGCATGATTATCAAAGTACGCTTAGCGACTATATCGTCGTGCAATTTGACGGTGCCGGTAGCGTTAACGAAGACCCTACTGCCCAAAACCTGAAATATCATATTACTGGTCTGGAAAACATTCGCGTGCTGGATTGCAGCGTCAATTTTTCCATTTCACCGGAAACACAGGTGATTGATTTTGGTAAATTTAATTTGCTGGATATACGTCGCCACACAATGTCGAAAACGTTCAGTATTAAAACGACCAAGAGCCAAAACGATCAATGCACCGACGGATTTAAAGTCAGTTCCTCCTTTTATACCGAAGAAACGTTGGTTGAAGAAGATAAAGCATTGTTGATTGGTAATGGTCTGAAGCTACGTTTACTGGATGAAAACGCCTCGCCTTATACCTTCAATAAATATGCTGAATACGCCGATTTCACCAGTGACATGTTGGTCTACGAAAAAACCTATACGGCTGAACTTTCGTCCATTCCAGGCACCCCCATCGAGGCTGGCCCCTTCGATACAGTGGTGCTTTTTAAGATTAACTATAACTGATTTACCATGATGCCCTTTGCCGCCGGAAAGGGCATCTCTTTCAGAAAATTGCTGATTTTCCCCTTTTCCTTGATTGCTGTTATTTTTTCCTGGCCCAGCTTTCTTTATGCTGTATCGATACACCAAAGAGAAAATAATGAGGGAGCGAAGGATGCCAGTTTTGCAGTGGGGAATGTTATGTGTGCTATCACTTCTCCTTTCTATTGGTTTCCTCGCGGTACATCTCCCGGCGGCGCTATTACTTGGGCCGATGATCGCCGGGATCATCTTTAGTATGCGCGGAATTACTCTGCAACTTCCCCGCTCTGCTTTTCTCGCCGCCCAGGCCATTCTTGGCTGCATGATTGCGCAAAACCTCACTGGTTCGATTCTCACCACCCTGGCCGTCAACTGGCCGATCGTGCTTGCAATTTTACTGGTAACGCTGCTTTCCAGCGCCATTGTGGGTTGGTTATTGGTGCGCTATAGCTCATTGCCTGGAAATACCGGTGCCTGGGGCTCCTCTCCTGGCGGCGCGGCGGCAATGGTCGCTATGGCGCAAGATTACGGCGCAGATATTCGCCTGGTGGCGTTTATGCAATATCTGCGAGTGCTGTTCGTCGCGGGGGCCGCTGTTCTGGTCACCCGCATGATGCTGGGCGATAACGCTGAAGCGGTTAACCAGCATATCGTCTGGTTCCCGCCAGTGAGCATTAATCTCCTGCTTACTATTTTGCTCGCGGTCGTTGCCGGTACAGTGGGATGCCTGCTGCGTCTTCCTTCCGGCACGATGCTCATCCCGATGCTGGCGGGCGCAGTGCTCCAGTCTGGTCAGCTCATCACCATCGAACTACCGGAATGGCTGCTGGCGATGGCGTATATGGCAATTGGCTGGCGGATTGGTCTTGGTTTCGATAAACAAATCTTACTGCGGGCACTACGCCCGCTACCGCAAATCCTGCTGTCGATTTTTGCTCTGCTGGCTATTTGTGCGGGTATGGCGTGGGGGCTGACCCGGTTTATGCACATTGATTTTATGACTGCCTACCTCGCCACCAGCCCCGGCGGGCTTGATACCGTGGCGGTCATCGCCGCAGGGAGCAATGCCGATATGGCGCTCATTATGGCGATGCAAACCCTACGCCTGTTCAGTATTTTGCTGACAGGGCCTGCCATTGCGCGGTTTATTTCAACCTATGCGCCGAAGCGGTCGGCCTAGTGCTGGCAGCCAGGGCACCAGTAAAACGGGCGAGATGACAGCGTGGTTTTCTCAATGATGCTGCCACAACGTTCGCACGGTTCGCCATCTCGATGAAAAACCTTAAAGCGAAACAGCGCCCCATGATGCTTATTCTCATCCACCTGCCCCCGCGTAGCGTAGGAAAATCGAGGAATCTCCAGTAACGCGTGTGCGAGTGCATCCAGTTGCGCCGCATTGAGATCTTTCGCTTTATGATTTCCAGTCAACCCAACCTGCCAGAGGATCTCCACCCGCAAATAATTGCCAAGCCCAGCCAGAAACGCCTGATCGAGCAGTAATCCAGCAAACTGACGGTTACGAAAGCGCGGCGACAATAATCGTTCTTTCACCACCTCCGGCGTCAGATTCGGATCCAGCACATCGGGACCAACGCGTTGTAAAAACGGATGCGTGGTCAGTTGTTCCGGGGTCAACATCTCAATATCCGAGGCGCTATAAAGCAGAATGGTTTTGTCAGCCGTTTGCAGTTTTACCCGCAATACTCGCGTGGTCTGCGGCTCTTCGCCGGTATCAACCACGCGCCAGACGCCGTAAAGCTGATTATGGCTGTAGAGCGTTAAGTCGTTGGAAAAATGAGTTAACAACGCCTTACCACGCGTTTCCACATGGGTAACGTGTTGACCGATAAGTTGTGATTGATAAGGTTTTAACTGCGGGAAGGCAAACCAGACATCAGTTAGTGGTTTGCCTTTGATCGCCGCCTCCAGGTTATCCGCTGCACGGCGGATCTCCGGGCCTTCAGGCATGGTGATATCCTTTTTTCATTCTTTATTAATCGGGGTTATGCTGCGACAACAATCCCCTTTTCGGCAAATGCAGAGCGTAGTCGGCGGGCGAACGCCAGTGCGTGCTCGCCGTCGCCATGCAGGCAGACCGTTTGCGCCGCGACCGTTGCCCATTCGCCGGTGATACTTTTGACTCTGCCGTGTTGCACCATCTCCAGCGTTTGCGCCAGCGCCTGTTCTTCGTTTTCAATCAACGCGCCTGACTGGCTTCGCGGCACCAGCGAGCCGTCAGCCTGATAACCGCGATCGGCAAACACTTCCTCGCGCGTTGTCAGACCATATTGCTTGCCTGCACGAATCAGCTCGCTTCCCGCCAGCCCGACGAGAATCAATGCTGGATCGCAAGCGTATACCGCTCTGGCGATGGCGTCTGCCAGTTGTGCTTCTTTCGCCGCCTGGTTGTACAACATGCCGTGCGGTTTGACATGACGCATTACGCCGCCTTGCGCACGGGCAATCGTTGCCAGCGCGCCAATTTGATACAGCGTCTGGGCGTAAACGGTTTCTGGCGGCAGCTGCATGGCGCTGCGACCAAAATTTTCCCTGTCGGGAAAACTCGGGTGAGCGCCAATCGCGACACCATTTTTTATTGCTTCACGCACGCAAGCCTGCATGATTTGCGCATCGCCTGCATGAAATCCACAGGCAATATTGGCAGAGGAAACCAGCGTTAATAGCTCTGCGTCGCTGGCGCAGCCTTCGCCCAGATCGGCGTTCAGGTCAATTTTCATTGTGCAGCCGCCACGCTAATTGTTCAAAATAACGTTGCTGATCTTGCCGTGCTTTTAGTGCCTCTTCCAGTGAACACTGGACAAAATGAATCGGCTGACCGAGCGGAATTTGCGCCAGATGGTACATATCAGCCTCAATGATACAGGCAATACGCGGGTAACCACCGGTGGTCTGTGCGTCGTTCATCAACACAATCGGCTGCCCGTTATGTGGCACCTGCACCACGCCCGGTAACAAACCGTGAGATAACAGTTCGCGATCGGTGGTGCGTTTTAAAATTTGCCCCTGTAAGCGATAGCCCATGCGGTTACTTTGCGAGCTAAGCTGCCAGGGCGAACGCCAGAATGCATCCTGCGAGGCGCGATCGAACTCATGATATTCCGGCCCCGGCAAGGCGCGAATGCGGTTGCCCCACAGCAGCTGTTTAACGCCCTGCGCTTCCATAGAATCACGCTTCGATTTGCCAATCGGGAGTCGGTCACCATCCTTCAGTAAACGGCCTTCCAGCCCGCCAATCCCCACTTTGAGATCGGTGCTGCATGAGCCCATTACCGGCGGAACATCAATACCACCCGCGACCGCCAGATAACTGCGCATCCCGTGCTGCGGGCGTTTAAGCGTTAAACGCTGGCCTGCTTTCATCGGCAATCGCCAGCCGGTCCAGACGGCATTATCATCCAGCCGCGCTTCGCAACCGGCACCCGTCAGAGCAAACCACCCATCAGTTTCGAACTCAACAGTTAACTGACCGAGCGTGATCTCCAGCGCGGGGGCATTGGCGTCATTACCCACCAGTAGGTTAGCAATGCGTAACGCGGGCATATCCAGTGCGCCGCAGTGGCTGATACCCGACTGGCGAAAACCGTGACGACCGCCATCCTGCACAGTGGTATACATGCCCGCACGAATAATCTTCAGCATACTCCCTCCTTCTGCGGTACAAAGCGCACGCTGTCTCCCGGACGTAATAAGATGGGTTCGTCACGCGCCGGATCAAACAGGCTGAGTGAGGTATGACCAATCAACTGCCAGCCACCCGGCGTTGCCAGCGGATAAACACCAGTCTGCGGCCCGCCGATCCCGACAGAACCTGCCGGAACGAGTAAGCGCGGTTCAGCGCGCCGTGGCGTGTGTAGTTGTTCCGGCAAACTCCCGAGATACGGGAAGCCCGGTTGAAAACCTAAAAACCAGACCACGTATTCCACGGAGGAGTGCAATTCAACAACCTGTTTTTCGCTCAACCCGCAATGCGCCGCGACCACCGCCAAATCCGGTCCGCCTGCACCACCGTAAACCACCGGAATTTCAATAAAGCGAGACTCCGGCTCCAGCGCCTCGCTCTCCTCCCACCAGCGTTGCAAACGCTCTATGGCATCCAGCGCCAGCGACTCAGGATTACGCAAAATCACCGTGATATTGTTCATGCCGGGAATGGCTTCAACCACATTCGGCATATCCACCAGACGCTGCGCCAGTCGCCAGATCCGTTTCTGGCTAGCCAGCGTCACCGGCGGTTCCAGTTCCAGCACTACCGCCGTTTCACCTATCAGATAACAACGCGCTCGTTGCACTTTCGATCCCTCTGATTATTCGTTATGCAGGATTAGGAATATCAATAAAGGTCACATCAAGATCGGTATTTTCATTCAGCCACTCGCTCAATGCGCGAATACCACCACGTTCAGTGGCATGGTGACCTGCAGCATAAAAATGCAATCCCTGCTCGCGGGCTGAATGAATGGTCTGTTCAGAAACTTCGCCAGTAATAAAAGCATCCACGCCAAAACGCGCGGCGCTATCGATAAAACTTTGCCCGCCGCCCGTGCACCAGGCGACGCGCTGGACCACCTCAGGTCCGGTATCGCCACACCATAACGGCTTACGTCCCAGACGCGCTTCAATCCAGGAAGCCAGCTCCAGTCCCGGCACAGGCATGGTCAGTTCGCCCCACGGCACCAACGGCTCAATTTCGCCCATGACCGTGATCCCCAGTAACGCCGCCAGCTGTGCGTTATTGCCCAGCTCAGGATGTGCGTCAAGCGGCAAATGCCAGCCATACAGGTTGATATCATTCGCCAGCAACGTTTTTAAACGGTTACGCTTCATTCCGCGAATGACCGGAGACTCTCCTTTCCAGAAGTAGCCATGATGCACAATGACCGCATCCGCGCCCAGACGCACTGCCTCATCGAGCAAAGCCTGGCTGGCGGTGACACCAGTAACAATTTTTTGCACCGTCTCTTTGCCTTCCACCTGCAAACCATTCGGCGCGTAATCACTAATCGCCGCGCTGTTCAGTTTTTCGTTAATCAGTTGTTCCAGTTCGGTGTTTTTCATCTTCGCGCCTTCCGTATTCTGATAGCTACACCGTTAACATAGCGTTACCTCGCCAGTTCGTCGATAGCCAATCTTTTGACATATTAAGAAACAAACCCGACGCCAAAAGACGCAAATTGTTTATATCATCACGCTTCAGCTAATGTATATTTATGCAATCAGACAGCATATTGCATAAATAATCAGATCTGTATCAAAGTTTTAACTTTAAGGAAACACAAGCACGCCGCGCAACTATTACGTGACGTTGCCGTCAATTGTGGAATTATTATGAATAAACACGCATCACAGCCGCGCGCTATTTACTATGTCGTTGCGCTGCAAATCTGGGAATATTTTAGCTTTTACGGCATGCGTGCCCTGCTGATTCTCTATCTCACCAATCAACTAAAATACAACGATACTCACGCCTACGAGTTATTTAGCGCCTACTGTTCGCTGGTGTATGTCACGCCAATCCTCGGTGGCTTTTTGGCGGATAAAGTTCTCGGCAATCGCATGGCGGTGATGCTGGGGGCGTTGTTGATGGCGATCGGTCATGTGGTGCTGGGTGCCAGTGAGATCCATCCGTCATTCCTCTATCTGTCCCTGGCGATTATCGTCTGCGGCTATGGCCTGTTTAAATCTAACGTAAGCTGTCTGCTCGGCGAGCTGTATGAGCCAACCGATCCGCGTCGTGATGGCGGTTTCTCGCTGATGTATGCGGCGGGTAACGTGGGGTCTATTATCGCACCTATCGCCTGTGGTTACGCCCAGGAAGAGTACAGCTGGGCGATGGGCTTTGGCCTGGCGGCGGTTGGCATGATCGCGGGTCTGGTCATTTTCTTATGTGGCAATCGTCATTTCACTCATACCCGCGGCGTTAACAAAAAAGTACTGCGTGCGACAAACTTTCTCCTGCCGAACTGGGGATGGCTGCTGGTTCTGCTGGTGGCAACGCCTGCACTGATTACCATACTGTTCTGGAAAGAGTGGTCGGTATACGCCTTAATTGTCGCGACTATTATTGGCCTGGGTGTACTGGCAAAAATTTATCGCAAAGCAGAAAACCAGAAACAGCGGAAGGAGCTGGGGCTGATTGTGACGCTCACCTTCTTCAGTATGTTGTTCTGGGCCTTCGCACAACAGGGCGGTAGCTCGATTAGCCTTTATATCGACCGCTTCGTTAACCGCGATATGTTTGGTTATACCGTTCCGACCGCGATGTTCCAGTCGATTAATGCCTTCGCAGTTATGCTATGCGGTGTGTTCCTGGCGTGGGTGGTAAAAGAGAGTGTCGCGGGTAATCGTACCGTGCGCATCTGGGGGAAATTTGCTCTTGGCCTTGGCCTGATGAGCGCCGGATTCTGCATTCTGACCTTAAGCGCCCGCTGGTCCGCAATGTATGGTCACTCTTCTCTGCCACTGATGGTATTAGGCCTGGCGGTGATGGGCTTTGCGGAACTGTTTATCGACCCGGTTGCCATGTCGCAAATTACGCGCATTGAAATCCCCGGTGTGACCGGCGTATTAACCGGCATCTACATGCTGCTTTCTGGCGCGATCGCGAACTATCTGGCGGGCGTGATTGCCGATCAGACATCGCAGGCTTCGTTTGATGCTTCCGGGGCGATCAACTACTCCATCAATGCATATATTGAAGTATTTGATCAAATTACCTGGGGCGCACTGGCGTGTGTAGGACTGGTACTGATGATTTGGCTGTATCAGGCGCTGAAATTCAGAAACCGCGCGCTGGCGCTGGAGTCTTAATAGGCCAGCACCGATGCCTGATGCGACGCTTGACGCGTCTTATCAGGCCTACGTATTTCCTGCAATTTATTGAATTTGCACAAATTTGTCGGCTGGATAAGGCGTTCACGCCGCATCCGGCATCTGGGCTCGATTGCCTGACGCGTCTGTTATTTCCCCTTCCGCGCCGCCTCATACGCTGCCAACGTTTGTACTCTCGCTTCTTTGTGCTCGACTATCGGTTGCGGATAATCCAGCGTCACACCTGCTTTCTGCGCCCACTTCCACGGCTCATGCACCACTTTCCCTGGCACATCGCGCAGTTCCGGTAGCCACTGGCGGATAAACTCGCCCTCATGATCAAATTTCTCGCCCTGGGTTGTCGGGTTGAAAATACGAAAATACGGCGCTGCATCGGTTCCGGTTGAAGCGGCCCACTGCCAGCCACCGTTATTGGCTGCCAAATCACCATCAATCAGCTGCGACATGAAATATCGCTCGCCTTCGCGCCAGTCGATCAATAAATCTTTCACCAGAAAACTGGCTGTAATCATCCGTAGCCTGTTATGCATCCAGCCAGTGCTGTTAAGCTGACGCATAGCGGCATCAACAATCGGGTATCCCGTTTTGCCTTCCTGCCAGGCCTGTAAATGTGCGGGATTGCTCTGCCACTGTACACGATCCGTCCAGGCAATAAATGGACGATGTTTACACAACGAGGGGTGATACGTTATCAGGTGACGGTAAAACTCGCGCCAGATCAGCTCATTAAGCCAGACACTACCGGCCCCACCGTCCAGCGCCTGCGGCTGTTCAGCCAACAAGCGATGCAAGCACTGGCGAGGCGATAACCCGCCCGTTGCCAGGCTGGCCGACAAACGGCTGGTGCCTTCCACTGCCGGAAAATCTCGTTGTTGCTCATATTCTCCGGCACCGTTCTGGCAAAACTGGCGTAATTGCGCAATCGCCGCTTTTTCTTCCACCGGAAAATGCGCAGTATCGAAAGACTGACGAGGATAATTCAGCGTAATGGATGGCGAGGGCTCTATCGATCCGCTACTACGAACTTTTGGCGCAGCGACGCACTCCGGCATCCCTTCCCGCAGCCGTTTCAGCCAGGCATTCTTAAAAGGCGTAAAGACTTTGTACATCTCGTGATTACCGGTCATCACCGCGCCAGGCGGCAGGATCACGCTGTCATCAAATCCTTCACACACCACGTTACGCAGCGCTCTTTCAACTTCCACATCCCGCGCCCGCTCATTCACTTCATACTGATAGTTATAAAACAGGTGGGTAACGCTGTTTTCCGCGCACACCTGTTTAACTATTTCGACACTGGCGACAAAGTCATCCACTTCACGGAACAATAAAGGAATACCTTTTTCCGCAAGCGCTATTTGTAGCCCATTCAGTTGAGCATTGATAAGTTCAGCCTGACGCGGCGACATGTTATGCGTCGCCCACTGGCGTGGTGTAGCGATATACAACGCCAGCACGCGTGCAGACGAATTGCGGCAGGCGGCAGCCAGTGCGAGATTATCGTGCAGACGTAAATCCTGGCGAAACCAGACCAGATGGGTAGTCATAAAACTCCTGAATGGCGCAAGTTAATCACACGCGGCCAAAGTTCGAAATAACGCTGCCCTGAAAGCCAGGCGTCAGGATAAAGCGCCATATAGTGTTTGATACGCATCAGCGGCGCAAGAAGTGGTTGCTCGCCACGGCGATAACTGTCGATAAGCGCAGCCAGCTGCTGGCGTTCTGTGGAATCAATATGCGGGCGAAAATAACCCTGAACGTGCATCAAAACATTGGTGTGATCGCGCGGGTTGGCGGGGTGAGAAAGCAAAACAACTACGCGTTGGCGGTACTGGTTGTAATAGTCATCCAGATTTTGCCACTGGTGAATATCAGCCACGAACGGGCCAAGTTTGCGGTACTCCGGCTGAGAATGCGCCAGAAAGACGAGTTTATAGCGGCTGTGATAATCGAGAAGCGCCCCGCGCGTTAAGCCATGTTCTTTCAGTCGATGTAACTCATGAAGGGCAAAGATACGGATTAGGGTGCTGTCATCAAATCGTTGTAGATTCATTACTGCTCCTGAGCGGTTTACAGGAGTAAGTGTAGACGTTGAGAAATGATATTTGTGAAGTTAATCCTGTTGTAGCAGGACAAATTTACGAAAGCCTGCTCCCCGCAAGGACTGACGTCAGGTAGTTTCTAACCATAGCTGCCCTTTCTATTCAAACGTGAAATCAATAAGCTCATCAGGGACATCGCAAACAATATGAAGACGGGTTTCTTCTCTGCCGTGACTCTTTTCACTAATTGCGTAACTGTCATGCTTGGGATTATTTAATTCTTTCAGCGGAAATTTTTCCTCGAAGGCTTTATTTAGCCGCCCCTGGTTTCCTTTTACAGCGAATAAATAATCACCTCCCTGTTTTTGTATCTTCTCTGCAATATCTTTCTGGCAACCCATCGCATCGGTTTTGATGATTTTTCCTTTAATATCCAGCATGTTAAGAAGTTCAGGGATAGCTGTGATCTCATTGGATTTCTTATCCGTCTTGATCTGTCCGATGACCAGACTGTGCATTGTTGAGAACGCACTAATGACATGAATCGCTCCCTTACGGCGACTCTTGTCATAAGAATGCCGGTGTATTTTTCCATCAATTGCGATGACGTCTTTATCATCTGAAGAATGGTAGTCAAGCATCCAGTTAATAAAGCTCTCATGAAATTTCGCAGGACAGATACAGGATACAACTCTGGCAATGGTATCGTGAACAGGAATACCATTTTCAAAATCACCATATTGCTTCAAAAAATCGGGATGTGTTTCCCCAAAATCCTCTATATCTTCCCAGCCTTCTGCACCAGAAATAACGGCACAAATAGTCAACAGTAGAATATCCGATAATTTATGTTCCACTTTCCAGGCTTGTCTGTAATCGGGGATAATAGAAATATGTTCCATCAATTTTTTAAGTTCCATTTTGTTCTCCTTAATTATGTAAGAAGTATTTGATCATGTATAAGCAATAAAAAACAGCTTCAGGTAATAAGGAATATCTCAATTTTTAAACATAAAATGCGAATTATTTAGTACAAAAAGCAGGGAAAGATTACGAAAGCCCGCTCCCCGCAAGGACTGACGCGAGATAGTTTCTATCCATGGCTGCTTTTCGCATCTTACGTCTTAACCCTGCCTTGAATACCTTATCATTCGTTAAAATATTAATAGCGATGTGCCGTATCCCTGAAAATAATTCTGCGGCGTTTCCTCTTCTTATTTTGCAGTCGTCTTCATTCATTACCACGTCCAGACGCCAGTGCAGCTTATTCTCCACGTGCCAGTGGTTTCGGATTGCTGTGGCGAACTTTTCTGCGGTTAAATCAGCAGAACTGATATAATATCTGACCGTCATTTCTGGCTCTTTCTTTTGTTCTGCTATTATTGACCGAAAGGAGACTGCCACGCATAATTTCTTCAGTCCTTTCCATTCAAACGTGAAATCAATAAGTTCATCAGGGACATCGCAAACAATATGAAGACGGATTTCTTCTCTGCCGTGACTCTTTTCACTCATTGCGTAACTGTCATGCTCTGGATTATTTAATTCTTTCAGCGGAAATTTTTCCTCAAAGGCTTTATTAAGCCGCCCCTGGTTTCCTTTTACAGCGAATAAATAATCACCTCCCTGTTTTTGTATCTTCTCTGCAATATCTTTCTGGCAACCCATCGCATCAGTTGTGATGATTTTTCCTTTAATATCCAGCATGTTAAGAAGTTCAGGGATAGCTGTGATCTCATTGGATTTCTTATCCGTCTTGATCTGCCCGATGACCAGACTGTGCATTGTTGAGAACGCACTAATGACATGAATCGCTCCCCTGCGGCGACTCTTGTCATAAGAGTGCCGGAGCGTTTTTCCATCAATTGCAATGACGTCTTTATCATTTGATGAATGGCAATCACGCATCCAGTTAATAAAGCACTCGTGAAATTTTGCAGGACTGATACAGGATACAACTCTGGCAATAGTATCGTGAACAGGAATACCATTTTCAAAATCACCATATTGCTTCAAGAAATCGAGATGTGTTTCCCCGAAATCCTCTATATCTTCCCAACTTTCTGCACCAGAAATAACGGCAAAAATAGTCAATAGTAGGATGCCTGACAATTTATGCTCTACTTTCCAGGCTTATCTGTAATCGGGAATAATAGAAATATGTTCCATCAATTTTTTAAGTTCCATTTGTTCACCTTATTTATGTAAGGAGTATTTGATCATGTATAAGCTATGAAAAACAGCTTTAGGTAATAAGGAATATCTCAATTTTTAAACATAAAATGCGAATTATTTAGTACAAAAAAGTAGCGTTACGTGATCTTTCCCTGGGATACAACTCTGGCAATGGTATCGTGAACAGGAATACCATTTTCAAAATCACCATATTGCTTCAAAAAATCGAGATGTGTTTCCCCGAAATCCTCTATATCTTCCCAACCTTCTGCACCAGAAATAACGGCACAAATAGTCAACAGTAGAATATCTGACAATTTATGCACCACTTTCCAGGCTTGTCTGTAATCGGGTGTAATAGAAATATGTTCCATCAATTTTTTAAGTTCCATTTGTTCACCTTATTTATGTAAGGAGTATTTGATCATGTATAAGCTATGAAAAACAGCTTTAGACAATAAGTAGTATCTCAATTGTTGAACTTAAAATTCGAATTATTTAGTACAAAAAAGTAGCGTTACGTGATCTTTCCCTGCAAATGGAACGCAAAATAAACACCTATTCCATGAGTTATATAATTTTTCACAATGATTAATTTGTTTTCTCAGGAAGAGATTTTATTTCTCTTCACTACGAATTAGTTCATGCTGTATCTTTATTAAACATTCGTAAGACTCATTTTTGTTCGGGAGATGTGCTGTCATTCGAGCATAAGTTGGTTTCTCATCTTTAAAATATTTTACCATGATTGAATTATCAAGGACTGCCAACAACTGAACTGGATCACTGCTCTTTTTTTGATAGATACCCGCTCTTATATAACTTCTAAACCGATCGCCGAGAAACGCCGTTTTTTCTGCTGTATTTATCAACTCCTGCAACGTTCCTTTGATGGCATGATTTTCATTAAGGCGTAGTGACCCGACGCGAATTAAGAGTCTCGCCCCGCTTGGTGTGAATTTATTATTTTTACATGTACCCAGTTCTGTTTGCCAATAATACTCACCGATGTCCTCATTCTGATACCATCTCCACATGGCTTTATTATTTAAGACAGGAAACGCGGAAAAAATAGTACCCTTAGCGAAAATAGTAAAACAATCATGATCTTTAGCTTGTATTTCGCAATCAGCTATAACACCAAAACTAACAAATATCATCAGCAAAAAGAACAAAACTCTTTTCATTTTCTTATTCCTCTCGATGTTCTCTGTTTCATCTTAGCTAAAATTTCACCCAAATCATCTATCCCTGCTGTTGCTGGCCCATCGGGTTTATTAATGTCTGGGAATAAATAGGGTTCTGCACAAGTATATCCTGGTGGTAATTGAGTTGTTGGCCAATTTGTCTGTGGCAGGTAATCACTTGCTGTCTTTGTATCCATCCCTGGATACTGGGAATCATCCTGTGGCGTACAAGTCAGATTTGGTTTTACCCACTTCCTGCAATACAGTGTGTAGTCGTAAGGGCTTAATGCTCTGAAGAATGTTTTGAAAACATTAGGCGCACTACTGGCCTGGTCAATAGGATATGGCAGTCTTAATTGTTTCGCTATGTCCGGCAATTTACTTGGATCGGGCGTAGGCGGTTTGTTGGGTCTCGCTCCATATCCGCCATTATTTAAGTGTCCATATTTTGATGCCAGTCCCATTGAATCTATATACTGAACCGGATTCAGCGGATACTGATAAAAATTCCATCCCCCCTTCAGCCCAATCGGATCCTGAGTGATATACCTCCCCTGCAGCGGGTCATAATAGCGGTGGCGGTTGTAATACAGGCCGGACTCCTCATCATACTGCTGCCCCGGCAGGCGGATAAGCTGCTGCAGCTGATGCGGGTTCTCTTCATTCAGCAGGTTGCCCCATTCATCGTATTCTGCGCACCATTCTGTTGCCCCTTCCGTGCTGACAAGCGCCAGCGGCAGGCCGCGATGGTCGCAGTGGTACAGGTGGATTTTTCGCGCCGGCGTGTACACCGGGTCCATCTGGTTTTGCATCTGCTCCACCGTCAGGCCGCACGATGCCAGCCAGCGGCGGCTTTCCTCACTCACCCGGTCAGCCAGGATTTCACTTTCCAGCCGGTCGAGCATCTGCACCAGCACCGGCGGGAACACCACACTGCCACCGTCTTCGCCGCCGGACTGCTGAAGGGCATCCGCCAGGCTGCGGCGCTGCGTTTTCGCCAGCTCACCGGTGGCGGTTTCAACCCTGATGAGTGGCGTGAAGCTCCCCGGCTGATAAATCGTCTGGATGCGGGTTCTGTCGTTCTGTATCGTGGTCAGGCGGTCGCCGTCCCAGCCGTACCAGGTCACTTGCGGTTTCCGTGACAGCGACATCCAGCCCGTCAGGTCCCGTTCACGTCGCCACACCCGTTTTGCCACCCTGCGGCCCAGCGGGTCGTAAAGATAGCGGCTTTCGACCAGCGGCTCTGCATATTGTGTCCGCGTGTAGTGCACCAGCCGGTGCTGACTGTCGTAATGGTACCGGTGGGTGCGCTCATCATCCGTGCGGATAACCCCTTCCGGGATGAGGTCGGTTTTCTCCGTCAGCCTGCCGTGACGGTCATACCGGTAAAGATAGTGCGCGTCACGGGCGATACGGTTATCCGGCCACATGCTGAGGGTGCTGTCCGGGTGCAGCTCCGGGTCGGGCAGGCGGTTACCTGCCGGGTCTGTGGCATACGGGATATCAATGCCCAGGTTACATATAATAATAAGAGCAATTAACTTAATTTATTTGTTTATAATGCGCTTACTTAATACAAACCATTGAATATACCCTCCTGACAGAAAATAAAGCCATATTATTATCGCCATAATATACTTACTATCAATCCTTACGCCAATAATGTCTGATACAGTCCCTATAAATATTAGAGCAATAAAGAATACTATGCCTGTTGGAAAACATATTACCATCATTCCATAAGACATGAGACTAATTAACTCGCTCACATCACGAGTGGAGTCTAATAGTGAAAGTCTATGCATGGAAAAGAATAGTATTAAAAGCGATAAAGCCAGCCATATAGCTCTGAATAAAAAAATAATATATTTCATTACATCACTCCGGTGAATACAAATCTAATAAAACGTCCAATGTTATTTCCGGAGCACTTCATCTTACATGTTTCTAAAGAATCATTAGACCAGTCTTGGCAGTTTTTAAATAGCCCTAAATTTATAGGTGTGAATATATCAGGCAATACAGAATAACGCGGCCTTACCTCTTTAAACTTCCCTTTTAAACAGTTCTCCACACAACTATTATCGGTTTCAACGAGGTCACAACGGCCAGCAGCTTCTTTTGTATCATTACTTGCTTTACCTGGCCCCCATAGACCATCTCCTTTTGATTCTCCCCGTTGGTCTTGGCCACCACAAGTATAGTCCCCTTTACCATCTGGGACACAAAGATATTGATGATAGAACGGATTCCCCCATATATCTGGACCGCTTCTTTCACCAGTTCCGCCCATTGAATGCAGTGGCTTAATGCATTTTAGTGTTTCTAATCCTAATGGATCTATATTTGAGATCGGATTCAACGGATACTGATAAAAATTCCATCCCCCTTTCAGCCCAATCGGATCCTGAGTGATATATCGCCCCTGCAGCGGGTCATAATAGCGGTGGCGGTTGTAATACAGGCCGGACTCCTCATCATACTGCTGCCCCGGCAGGCGGATAAGCTGCTGCAGCTGATGCGGGTTCTCTTCATTCAGCAGGTTACCCCATTCATCGTATTCTGCGTACCACGCTGTTGTCCCTTCCGTGCTGATAAGGGCCAGCGGCAGGCCGCGATGGTCGCAGTGGTACAGGTGAATTTTTCGCGCCGGCGTGTACACCGGGTCCATCTGGTTTTGCATCTGCTCCACCGTCAGGCCGCACGATGCCAGCCAGCGGCGGCTTTCCTCACTCACCCGGTCAGCCAGGATTTCACTTTCCAGCCGGTCGAGCATCTGCACCAGCACCGGCGGGAACACCACACTGCCACCGTCTTCGC
>OLIQ01000046.1_pt1 | contig 89707 bp, 82 predicted proteins | sample 1609631 | NCBI WGS metagenome assembly OLIQ01 (sample SAMEA4350114, study PRJEB24818) | metagenome | biome: human; feature: gut; material: faeces | place: Denmark | collected 2013-09
CTTCTGTTGATGTTACTGTTGGTGGTACTGAATTTGAACGTACATTTGATTTTGCTTTTAAAAACCTTAAAGGTCAAAAAGGAGATAAGGGCGCTACTGGTCCAACTGGTGCTACTGGTAAGACTGGCGAAAAAGGAGATACAGGCGCAGCTGGTAAAGATGGTAAAAACTTTACTATTCTTGGATATAAAGATAGTCTTGAACAACTTCAAACAGATGTTCCAAGTCCTGCTCAAGGCGACGCTTATGGTGTTGGTACTGTTGAACCTTACGAATTGTATATCTACGATACTACCAAAGGTTGGGTAGCTAATGGAACTATTGGCGGCGGAACTTCTGTTGATGTTGTAGATAATCTTACTACTGGCGATGCAGATAAAGCTTTATCTGCTAATATGGGTAAGAAGCTTAATGAAGATAAGCTTGCCATTGGTGATGTTGTTAATAATTTAACAACCAATAATAGCAAGAAAGCTTTATCTGCTGCTCAAGGTAAAGCGCTTAATGAAAGCAAAATAGATGATGCTCCTAAAGACGGTAGTCCTTATATGCGTAAAAATGGAGCTTGGAGTGCTTATACTCAGATTGAAGAAGTTTATACTTTTGAACCAGATTTAACAACTGATAAAGTAACTCAAGAAGAATATAACAAGCTTAAAGCTGCTATTGAAGCTGGTAAGATTATTGCTCTTAAACAACAAGATATTGTTGGTGGATATACCATAAGTATAGCCATATTCATGGAAAATACTATTAGCTTAATGTATAATGCTGGTGATTCATTTACTTTATTAAGTATTACTTCCGATTTAACTATTACTGTTGAGGCTCGATATTGTCTTTTGCCAAATAATACTAAAGAATATGAAGTAACTGGTGATTATAATCCTGCTCATAAAAAATATGTCGACGAAGCTGTTGTTGCTAATTCATATAAAGTTCTTCCCACCGAAGTTCTTGAAATTACTCAGGGTATGGCTTCCGATGATATTTTTGCCAAATTTGGTGGAAAATCCGCATATCTTGATTTTGTTAAGAATACTCCTACTAATTCTATTATACGAGTTGAGGGTGGTGCTCTTTGTGTAGCAAGTATGATTACTTATACTGATGATAATACAAGTACTCTTAATATTCAGACGCTTGGTCTAAATGCTTCACAATATATAAGAGTTACTGTTAGTGGTGGAACTGCTTCTGCTTTAACAGCTAAATATATTTTTGTAAACGAAAGTGATGTTCTTAAAAAGAATAATACTACCGCTTATACTCCTACACAACATTATCATCCTGCTACAAAAGCTTATGCTGATAATATTGGTTATGGTAGAACTATTACTACCACTGCTGATAAATTTTTAAATACTGCAAATCTTAGTGGAGTTGATGCCGAACAACGAGTAATTGATTTATTTGGTAGTCTTAATAATTTTAAGAATGTTGTAGCTAATATTTTAGCTAATCATGTAAGATATTATTTTCATTTTGGTGATAATCCTAATAATAATTGTGTAGAATTAGGTTGTGTAAATGCTTGGAGAGCAAATAATAATAGTTCTCACGAACTGCATTTTATTATTACTTATTATGATGAAAATAATTTATATACTAATCGTATTTCTATTATAGTAAACAATGATACTGCTAAAAGCAAAGTAATTATTGCTTCTCTTGTTAATAGCGATAATGTTGCTACTCTTACTAAGAAAACTTCAACCGAATATTCTAACATTAATCCTAAAGCAAATAATACTGCTTATCTTGTAACAGATGATTAAAATAATTATTATAAAGATAATCGCGTTAATCTCGGCAATAATCTTGTCGAGATTAATCTATTTATTAATGTTTAAGAAATAAAGTTATGGATAATCAAAATGATATAGCTCTTGCAAATACTGTTGATGGGGGAGGGCTTAGGGTAGGAGAAACTAACGCTGGTGCTTTTGTTGGTAGTACTCTTGTTGCTGGTAAAGAATTTGATTGGAGTAAGCTCTATGCCAATCTTAGCTATGTATGGTCTAATGATGGTAGAACAAGTAGTTTTCCTGTTATTATTGCTAATCTTAGTAGCGACCCTGTTCTTCTACAACGTGATGGAGAAACAGAAGAAGTTGCTCCTGGTAAAATTGATTGGTATACTATCGGTGGTCAAGGTCAAGCTATTTCTGAAATTTCTTTATTTAACGAAGATGCTAACGGCAATGGTTCCAGCAAACGAGTTGTTCAATTTTATTCCACAATGCATGCAGAGGGTGAGAGTATTAATTACGGTTATGCTCATAATCAAATTATGGATAAGAATGAACTAATTAATGATTTTACAAGCGAAGTGTATAAGCAATTTGCTTGGATTGTTTTTATTTTTGATAATTAAATAGATATAATATGGCTTACGAAAATAACAATGTTCGTGCTGGCGCTAATGGCGCTGGCGTTTATATTGGTAATACTGAAATCATGGGGGGGGGAACAGATATAACTGCTGTTGACTTATATAATAAAGCAGATAATAACGATGTTCTTATCGTTAATGCTACTGATGCTGTTGCTTATATTCGTTTTTATATAGATAGCAAATTAGATGTTACTGCTACTTGTCAACCTTTTACTATAAATTGTCTTAATCATATTTCTACTATTGCCGATAAATTTGAAGTTCAATGTGGTGATAATAGTTATAAATATAAGATTAATACTTGTATTAGAACAGTTACTTCTCATAAAGATGCTTCAAATATTGCTCAAGACCCTGCATTTACTATTGTAAGTCAAGCTGATGAACATTTTACTGGAGATTCTTATTGGGCTTATAAATGGGACTATGCTAATTATGTAAATGCCAAAGAAAGTTTTGCTGGCGGTTGGATAGTTCTAACTATGGATACTTAAATAAAAATATTGTATTTTGCTTTTATATTTGATAATTATAAATACATTTGTCTAATCATAATCAAGTTATTGTTGGTCTTGTTGCTCGGCTTATTTATATTATTAATAACAGCGGTTATTATTTGTTTTTGGTTTAAGTTAAAGCCAAGTAACAAACTACAATAACTTGATTTCTAAATTAATTATTTATTCACTTAAAACTTTTATTATTATGGAAAGAATTAATCTAATGACTTATGGTGTTATTGGTTTTATTTGTGCTCTTATTTTCGGTGTAACTCTTAACGTTGGTTGGGAAGTTATTTTCGTTAATCTGTTTATTGGTTTTGCTACCGCTATTATCAAATGTATGCGGAAAGGCTACGATTTTTATTTTGCTGCTGGTAATTTTGGTTTGCCTATTTTCATTGCCGGAATTATTACTTCTATTTGTATTGCTTTATCTATTGCTTAACATGAATTATCTTGATATTGTTATAAGACAAATTCTTGATAACTTTGATTTTGCTTATATGCTTTGTTGTAACATTCTTTGTTTTGTTATGATTAAAGCTCATGATGAATTTAATGGTGCTAAGAAAGTTCCTACTTGGAATAAACGTCTTTATTTGATTGTTTCTATTCTACTTCTTGGTGTTGTTTATTATGATGTAGGTGAAGTTAAAGTTACTGTTCTTGTTAATAGTGCTATACTTGCTCCAGTATTTTGGAGTTGGATAGCTGCTCCAGTACTTCGTAGATTTGGAGTTAAATATAAGCAAGTAGATGATGCTTTAAAATAAATAATGAACCTACTCCGTAGAGGAATCGAGAGATAGCTATGATGTTGCTCTTGGTTTGCATCCTCTACGGGGTGTTATTATAGCTATACTTATGATTATTATTCATACTCGTCATTTTCCTTTTGGAAGTTATACAACAATTAATCTTTTCGGTATTCTTTTTACTAAGAATAAAAATCTTTCTAAGCGTACTATTAATCATGAACGCATTCATACTAAACAGATGAAAGAAATGTTATACATCTTTTTCTATTTATGGTATGGTCTTGAATATATTATTATTCGTTTATTTCATGTTAAACAAAACGATGCTTATCATGATGTTAGTCTTGAAGAAGAAGCTCATAACAATGACGATAATCAAGATTATATTTATCTTAGAGAGCATTATGCTTGGTGGAAATATATCCGAATACGTTCTGCGGAATAAAAAAACTGGCTGCGACACGCACGAGGATACGATTTTCCTGCCCCGTAGGGGACAATAATACACGAAATGATTAATCTATCGCCAAACGGTTTGCGCAGCGTGGCGAGCCTTAAAACGAGCCGTTTGAATAAAACATATTATTAATAAACATCTTAATCTTAATAAAGCTGTTATGGACAAACTTAAAAAAATTAATATTTGGAGATTTGTTGAAGGTCTTGGTCTTGACCTTAAACGGAAACAACTTATTGGTAAACTCATTGAAGAAATAGTAGATGCTTCTATTAAGGGAATACCTGCTGCTTCTAATGATAATGTTGGCGGTATTAAAATTGGTTATATTCAAAATGAAAAGAATTATCCAGTTGCTCTTGATGGAAATAATAAAGCTTATGTTAATGTTCCTTGGACTGATACCAATACCACTTATGAAGTTATGACTGGAGCAACGGCTTCTGCTGCTGGACAAGCTGGACTTGTACCCGCACCTGCTGCTGGTAAACAAGGACAATATCTTCGTGGTGACGGTCAATGGTTAACACCGCCTAATACTACTTATTCTCAAGCAACTGCTGATAAACTCGGTCTTGTTAAAATTGGATATATTGCCAATAGTAAAAATTATCCAGTTGTTCTTGATAAAAATGGAAAGATGTATGTAGCTGTTCCTTGGACTGATACTAACACAACTTATAATGTTGTTACTACTTCTGATAATGGACTTATGTCTAAAGAAGATAAAGTTAAACTTAATGGTATCGCGGAAAATGCTAATAACTATTCTTTACCTGCTGCTACTTCCGCTGCTATTGGTGGGGTTAAACAAGGAGCTGCTGTTGCTGCTGTTGCCGCCGACGCAGATGCAGCAACTATTGCTGGAAAAGTTAATGAGCTTATAACAAGTCTTAAAGCTGCTGGTGTAATCGCTTAAACATAAAGCTTATGAAACAGATTATAATAATCCTGCAAGCAATCTTGCAAGAGTTAAAAGAACAAACAAAGTTATTAAAAGAATAATTCCTGCTTATGAAAATAATAATTATTATTCTTCAAGCTATTTTAAATCTCGTCCGTAAAAGGCGAGATTTAATTGCTAATAGAAGCAAGATACCGCCTGAATATAGAGATGATGTTGTTGTTTGGTATAGTCCGAAGAAACAAAGACTTACTAATTACGATGTTATTGAAAGTTGTAACAATATTAAAAATAAAGAAGTATGATACAGCGTGAAGTTATAGTTAATAAACTCGTTGAGTTTTATACTGGCAAAATAGATGAGCTTGCCAATCAAAATGCTCTTATAATGATTTTCCGACCCTTTATTGACAAAGCTGCCGATAAAAGTATTGGCAAAGTTGATAAGTTTCTTAAAATGATACAAGAAGAAGATGGTACTGTTGATATAGAACCGCTTCTTGGTAAAATGACAGACAATCTTATTGTTGCTGCTACGAAAGAATATCCCGATTTGTTTGGCGGTGTCACTATTGGTAACGGTAAGATTAAGATTGGTATTCCCGGCATTGACAAAGATATTGTTCTTGAAGCTGCCGATATTGACCATTTCAAAAGTTGTTTAAAATAAGTTTCTTCCACGAAATTACTAAAACTGTAATTGTCGATTTAATTGTGAACGGTAATATGTTGTGAAAACATGTTACCGTTTTATTTTTATCTTGCTGATAACATGGAAGTTATTATTAATAATGTATTTTTGTGTTATTAATGTTATTAATCCTAATCATCCTATGGCAACGCTTAATCAATTAATTAGTGAGATTGCTCATGCTGCTGGTTCTCCGAATACCCTTGCAGTTCGTCGAAATATTCGGCAGGCAATTATTCATACTCGTAATGAACTTATTCGGCAAAATTATGAACGTCACGGTTATACTGACAAAGGTCTTGAACAACGTTTTAGACTTGAACTTGTAGATGTTCCTGACGGTGATGTTTATGGAACTAAAGAATTAAATCTTCCTCTTATTAAACGAACTAAGAATAAAGTTCCTCGTCCGGTTCGTCTTATCAACAACACTCCTTTTCAATCTATTCGTACTTCTGGTGTATATAATCTTTCTGTTCCTTTCGTTCGTGAACATGCTGCTCAATTTTATAATCAACTTGTCGGTCTTTGTCGTATTCTTCGTTACGACTATATAAATGAATATCTTTATATTTATAGCAATAGTAATGATATTCTTGATAACGTTAATTATATTACTGTTGAATCTCCTTTTGAATATCCTCATCTTATTAAAGAAGAAACTGTTGAAGCTGCTGGAGAATATCATCATTCTGATTATGACGACAGTGAAGAACTTGATGATAATGAATTTCTTCTTCCTGAAGATATGATTGGTCAAATTAAGGATATTATTTTTAAACGTAATCTTCTTAATGTTGCACGTGAAGGAAATGAAACACCTGTTGAAAATCTAACTCGTTAACCTATGCGTCCAGATATTGATATTAAATACTATTATGGTAAATTCATAGAGGATGCTAATAAAGCTTATGATATTAATAAAGAAGATTATAATAATCTTATTAATCTTCGCAAAAGGCTTTATCGACTTGTTGCTAATAAAAAAGCAATTATAAACGAGTTCTTTAATCTTGATATAAATAATATTGGTGACGACAATGAAATCAATGCTGTTGATTTCGATGCTTGTCGTGCTAAAACTCGTACTTCTGAGTTTGTTACTACTGATGTTCATAAACGTCTTACTTATCTTAATTTCCTAAAGTATCTACAAGTTCAAAAGAACGTTTACGGAGTTACTCAAAGTCTTAAACTTGAAGAACGTAAAAAGAGGCTTACTATTACTGAATATAGAAAACTTGTTCAACGTTTTTATAACTATGGAGTTATGAAATGTATTCTTGAAGGTTATGCTTATCAAGTTGCCGGTGGTCTTGGCAATATTGTTTGCAATCGTTGGAAAGTTACTTCTAAGAAACCTGTTATTGATTTTAATGCTACTAATAAAAAGAAACGAGAAATTCTTGCTGCTGGTAAAAAACTTTATAATGAAGACGAAGCTGCTGCTTGCAAACTCCGTGGTATTAAGTATGACGGTGTTCCTTATAAAGTTTATAAAACTAATGATTATTATTATGAATTTAAACTTATTGATAATAGTCGTTATAAAAACGTTAATATTAAGTTTGAACGTAAAGATAGAATTGATTTTAAATATCGTGGTATGAGCCAAGAAGAAATTGCTGCTATGTGTAAAACTGTTGATGATATTTATCATACCAAATTTGATATGAGATTTAAACTTGGTATTCTTCTTTCTTTTGAACCTATGTCTTATCTAAATTTTATTAGAAATGCAGAACAAAAAGAATATAGTCTTGGAGCACATAATAGCCAAAATAGACAACGATTTCAATCCTGACAACAGTGACTGGATTGCTCGTGTTCCTGCTTGGTGTTTTGATGCAATGAGCCAACTTAAAGTTCTTAGAACTACATATAAAAAACGAACTCTTCCTGTAAGAAATCGTATTGTTCACAGCCCTTGTCCTATTACTAATAGCAAGGGTTTTGCTGTTTATGATAGTAACGGTTGTGAGGTTCGTTCTCTTAGAGAGAGTAAAGCTGGATGTTCATGTTCATCTTCTACGGGGGGTGATAGTAGTGAACTTGATAACACTCAACTTAGTGGTTCTAATACTATTTATATTACCGACGGAGCTTCTGATAAAGATTATATTGGAGCTGTTTCTGAACATGTTAATACAGATGTTTTTAATAGACGTCATAGAGTTGGTGACCAATATATCTCCCCCGTAGAGGATAATCGGAACTATGTCATTGTTGATAATAATACTATTGAACTTAATTGGGATACTCGTGAAATTACTATTCGTAATCTTGAAATAGAAACTGAATATAGTAATTATTTTCAAGGAGAAATTCCAGTTGTTCCTAACAATGGTATTCTTATTGAAGCTCTTGCTTATTACTGTATGTATAAGATGCTTACTCGTGGTATGAAACATCCTGTTTTTAATCTTGCTGCTTCTCAATATGGAACTAATCCTTATTATATGTGGATGCAACTTAAAGATAAAGCCAAAGCTTCTGTTATTGCTGATGCTCAAAATGAAAATGATTATGCTGGTGATGCTTGGCGTTCTTATTTTTATAATTATACATTTCCTAAATAATTACTGCTATGAGAATTAATCAAAAACTTAATTTTGATAGTCCTTATGAAAATCTTAAAGAAGGCGACTTAGTTCATGCTGGTAATATAATGATTGACAAAGATACTGAAACTATTTGTAATGAACCTGGTCTTATTGATTATTATCTTCATGGAGTTAATGCTAAAATAGTTGGTCATATTGAATGTAACGAAGAGTTTCTTGTTTTCTTTGATAACAATGATATTTATCGTGTTGATATTAGAAAGCCGATAGGTTCTAATAATCCTGTTAAAGTTGGCATTAATTGGCATTGGTGTGGTGGTGAAGTTTTTGGTACTTATACTTATAATGTTAACAACGAACTTATAGTTTGTATTAGTGAACTTAATCCCACAGAAGATTGTCCTCTTAAAAGTATCAATATTGATAAAGATGTTGACTTATATCAATATACTCAAGATAGTGATGAACTATATACAGAATTAGCTACTGCTCCTATTTCTAACTTTGGCGATGTTAAATTTGTCAATGGTAATCGTATTAAGAAAGGTACTTATATTTTCTTTATACGTTATTGGATTGATGATTATTATAATACTATTTGGTTTCCTATTGGTTATCCTGTTCAAGTAACAGACTTAGAAGCTCTTACTACTCCTAAAACAGTTTTCAATTATAACGCTGGTGACGGCAAAGGTAGTGGTAAAATTCAAGATTACTATTCAGAAGATGATGATTATACTAATACTAATCTTCTTGTTCAAGTTCGTATATTTACTGATACAAGACAGAATTATACTAAATACCAACTTGCCGCTATTGTAAATGGAAATGCTTCTACCGAAGCTGTTGTTTGGGATAAGAAAAGTATTGGTACTATGGTTGAGTTTACAATTGATAATAGTTTTGAAACTATGTCACTTGAAGAACTTACTAATGAACCTTTTAATTTTTATAATGTTAAAACTCTTGATAATTATCGTAATAGAGTTTATCTTGCTAATTATAAAATTGCTAATAAAAACAAACCGTTTTTAAATGAAACTGACTATGGACAGCTTCTTGCTAAAATGGGAAACGTTGTTATAACTGCTGTTGATAGAGATGAAGGTGATTATCCGGAAGTTTCCGAAGCTATTAATTTCTTTAAACCTAAGCCTGGTCGTCGTGGAGTTTATTGTTTCTTTATTCATTATGTTTATGCAAATGGAACTTATACAGATGGTGTTCCTATTTTAACTTCCAATAGTGGAACTCCTTCTGTTGATGGAACTAAACTTACTTGTACTATTTTTGGAAGTGATAATAATAGATTTTGCCGTTGTGTTTGTCCTGCCGATAAAATCGCTCTTGGTGGAATTGTCTTTGAACATATTCCTATGCTTGAGGGTTTTGTTGGCTATTTTATTAGTTATGCCGAACCTGAATATGTTGAAATCGGTAGTGGTTTTATAACTCAAGCTGACAAATATCTTTATGATGTCAAAGGACAAAATACTGGTAGTGCCGATAGTCCTTGTCGTTTTAATTATCCTGAGTTTAGTATTGTTGGTGGTAAAACTGATGCTAATAAAATAAGTGAAGTTTGTTACTTCCAATATACAGATGACGGTAGTCTTAATACTCGTCTTAACAATCCTACTGCCGCAAACGCAAGTACTGGTATTAATTCTACTTCTATTCTTCCGCCTAATAGTTTTGATAATATTGGTAAAGAAGGTGTTCTTAAAATTCAGCTTTCGTCTGGTTTTAATGACCACCACGGTACTACTCTTTGTGATGTTTATACTGATGATTATTCGGAACTTTATAGAGATGCAGATAAGAATCTTATTTCTCTTGGATATATTGAATACGTTAAGGAATATGATTCCAATGCTAATTATACTTATGGTAAGTCTACCGTAAAAGTTAATAATGCTGATGTTAAAGTTAATTATGCTTGGAATTATTATTGGAATGTTAGTACAGTATTTACTTTTCATCCTCATGGTATTATTTTTAGTGATGTAGATTGGAATCCTTATGATGCTACTACTGGTACTAAATTTTACGGTGACAGTGATACTGTTGCTAATAAACCTTTGATTTATTCTTTTACTTTTGTACATGAAAGCCATTATTTTCTTATGGGGAAGAAAGTTAATATGTCCCCTCGTACTGTTTATTATAATTACAATGATGGTTCTGAAAATACTCAAGGTTCTAATCTTATTGTAGACCCTTCTCGTATTAATGATTTATATAATCTTACTTCTAATTATTACTCTTTCTATCGTCGTATTATTATTAATTATAATAAAACTAATGAGCTTTATAAGCGTGAACAATATTCCAAAACTGTTTATCGTACTAACGTTATTGGCGATGAAAGTGTTGTTAATGCTTGGAAGCATATATCTCCTGAAAGTTATAAAATTATAAGTGAGAATAAAGGTGATATTACTAATATTGTTGCTGCTGGTACTTATCTTCTTGTTCATACAGAGAAAAGTCTTTTTGCTTTTGATATTAATAACGAACTTAAAACAAATGAGCAAACAGTTCAGATGTTAATGCCAGATGTATTTGAAGTTAATTATAAAGAAGTCTTTACTACTAAGTTTGGTATTTGTGGTTTTCAAGATTTTATTTCTTATATTAATGGCGATTTTGGCTATATCTTTTATGATTCTAATGCTCGTAAATTTTATAAATTTGATGCTGGTTCTGTTGAAGAAATCAATAATGATATAACTAAGTTTGTTGAAGCTTATGCTGCTGACCGTATTTATATCGGTTATGATTCTGCCAATGCTCGTCTTTTATTTAACTTTATGAAGAAAGATTCTGCTGGTGCTTGGAAATCTTGTATTCTTAGTTATAGTCTTTATAATAATGATTGGCTTAGCAGCCATAGTTATACTTCTGATTATAAATTTGTTAGTCTTAAAGATAATTTTTATCTTATAGATTTTACTAATAATTATTATCGTATTCGTCAATTTACTAAAGATGTGTATAACGAATATGAAGATGATGTGCTAAATGAATTTATGAACAATGAACTTATTGAAAGTAAAACTTGTTCTTATATTGATGTTTATTTTAATTCTACTAATCCTAATGATATTAAGATTGTTAACTTTATAACTTATATGCTGAATAAAGAAAAAGATGACTATTTTGATGCTCTTGGTTGTTATCTTTATACTAATTGTTGTTATTCAGATTACTGTAATCTTAACGAAGAACGTGCTTCTGTTGCTGAATATAAGAAGCCTGTTTATGAATTTGGTCGTTGGAATTTTAATTGGTTTTATAATAAACTTAAAAGTTATAAAGAACAAGAAATATTTGGTCGTATTACTGGTAAATATAACAACGAACTTGAATATAATCAAACTGCTGTTGATGCAAAACTTATGGTTGGTAAATATGTCATTGTTCGTTTTGTTTTTAGAAATACTAATAAAAAAGTTTTAATTAAAAATATACAAGCTTATTTCAATACATAAGATATGGAAAAGAAATATTATGATAGAGGTCGTGATAAAGCATTTATTGGTGCTGCTATTGGTGCTGTCGGTGGAATTATCGGTGGTATTTTCGGTAATAAGAAGAAAAAGAAACAAGCTGCTGCCCAAGCCGAAGCTGAAAGAATAAATGCTCTTAATCAGCAAAATGCTATTGATACACAGTATCAAAATCAACAAGCTGCTATTGATGCTCAATATAAGCAAAATGTTTTAAATGTACAAGCGCAGGAAAAGCTTAATCGTGAACAGAATGAGCTTGCTGCTAAGAAGACTGGTATCGAAAACGCTGCCGGTCTTACTGCGTTATATGCTAATCAAGCTGAACTTGATAAAGAATTTCGTAATCGTTTTATGGCTTGTGGCGGTAAGCGTAAACTTCGTAAATGTGGTGGACGTAGTAAAGCTGTTTGCGGCACAACCACCCCCCGTAAGGGACGAAGCAAAGCTGGTCTTGGCTCGTTTATGCAATCCTCTACGGGGCAGTTGCTTGGTAATGTTGTTGGTGGTGTTAGTTCTGGTATTGATAGTATATTTGCTAATACAGGAGCAACTTATACTCCAACTGCTACTAAGCTTAATTATCGTACTAATACTTATAGAACCTATGACCCTGCTGACTTAGAAGTTTATGACGGTATTACTGACAAATTTACTGGTCGTCAAGTTGGAGAAAATAAAGCAACTTATGCTAATGCTCAAAACAATAATACGGTTGCTATGAATACTCTTGGTCAAGCTCCTACTGCTGCTATTACTGCTGGAAGCAATACCACGTATCAGCCTCGTTATCGCAATGGCGGGCGTAAAAAGTTAGTGAAACGTGCCCGCTAATAGTATAGATTTTCGTTGTATGGCATTTTATCCTCGAAAATGATTAATCTATCACGATTGAGATAAAATGCCGTGGCGAGCCTTAAAATGAATATTTTAAAATTATTGATATGAGAAAGATTAATAATCGAAAAAGTCTTATATTAGCGGCTGGTGGCGGTAAATATGTTCCTAATATAGTTCGTGGCGGAAATGCTATTCCTCTTGGTGATAACTTTTATTACATAAAAGGTAGGAAACATTCTGCTGGTGGAGTTGATATTGGTGCAGACCCAAAAACTGGTCTTGAAGTCGAGGGCGAAGAAGTTATGAAAGTTACTCCTAAAGAAGTTCGCGTTTATTCTTCTGTTCCTTTTCTTCAAGGTAATAGTCCAGCCGAACTTGTAATGGGTGGAGCTAATCCTGATGCTGTTTTTAATGCTCAAGAAGAATTTAAAGATAGAAATCGTATTAACGATGATGGTAGTAAATATAAAAATGGTGGTAAAATTTATGATGCGTCAAAGAATTATGAAAGAGCTGCAAAAGCTCGCGAATGGACAGATGCCCTTGTTGGTTTATTTGACCCTACTCCTATTTCTGGGGTTCTCGATATCATTAATGCTCGCAATAATGATAGAAGTAATGCCGAAATGGTTTTGGCTGGTTTGTCTGTGCTTCCTGGTGGTAGTGTACTTAGTAAGCTTACTCGGGGACTTGGGCGTCTTACCAAAAACCAATCCCTTATTAAAGAAGGTAAGAAAATTTCTGATGTTGTAAATCGCGATAAAACTCTTCAAAAGGCTATTAATTCTTTTAATCAATCTGCTCGTGATGGAACTTTAGCAGAACGAATGCGTAGAAGAGAAATATATACTCCTGGGGGTGATATTGACCTTGATAGAATTCAAGGCGAGCATATTAAAAATTACAACAAAGCTATTCATTATTTTGATAGATATAATAAACTTAGTGATAGTAATTGGGCTAATTATGAAAATTTTGCTGCTGCGAGTAGAGGTATAAATACTGCTGTTGATGCTTATAATATCGGTAAAGAATCTGTTAATCTTGTAACAGATGAAAATAAAACTAATAAAAAGAAATTAGGTGGAAATGGAAGAATTAGAAATAATATTGCTAATAAATCCGATAATCATAGAGTCAATGCTTATATCAATGATAACGTATATCCTGTACAATACGTTTCTTATTCTACTAATCTTCTTCATAATAAAATTAATAATGTTTATAACAAAAAAGATAAAGAAGTTATTACAAAATCTTATAAAAAACCATTAGGCGGTAATCTTCCTACCAATCAAAACGATTTTCTTGATACTTGGAATGCTTCTCGATTAGCTACTGGTCGTTATAATAATCAATTAGGAGATGGTCGTCTTGAACGTCAAGCTGAAAGTCGTAATACTGCTCGTGAATTTCATTCTCCTATTGGTTTTGCTATGAATTATGGTAAACGTGCTGCTATTCGTACTCCTTCTATGAGCGATACTGATTATCGTAAAGAGATTGCTCGCAATGCTCAAAGTATGAAGCTTAGACTTAATACTCCAGAAACTGGTCAAGGAGTTATTGGTGGTGCTTATCATGCTCCTACGCATAGTAGTTATATTAATCAAGAAGAATTTGCTAAAGATGCTACCGTTCGTACTCACGAAAACGCTCATGCTTCTCGTGCTGCTGAACAGGAACAAGTAATTAGTGATATACTTGGAAGTTCAAGTTCTTCTGATTATCTTCGTCGTCCTACTGAAGTTTATTCTCGTTTAATGCAATTTCGTCAAGCTAATAATCTTGACCCGAATATTATTTATGATAAAGATAGTTTTCGAGAACTTCGCAAAACTGCTACTGATTATAATCTTATTAATACTTTTAAAGAAGACGAAGTAATTGATTTGCTTAATAATGTTGCTATGCGCAACGACCCTAATCAACTTAATCTTAACAATATAAATCTTAACACCGTTCCTGTTTATGCTGCTAAATATGGAACAAAACGTAAATCTAAAATGGGAAAAGTTATTTCTATAAATGGTAATGTTCGCAATGGTTTAATTCATACTCCGTCACGTGAAGCTTTTGCTTATGGTGGTGAAAGAAAACCTCGTTTTAATGGACGTTATTCTAAACCTGGACTCCATAATCTTAGTCTTTTGGCTTCTGCTATAATTATGCCAAAAGGTACTGTTGACAAAGAACCTGAAAAACCTCGTAAGGTTGGTTGGGCTGATTTACATAATCGTTTGGTTACTGCTGATATTTCTCAAAAACCTTTGGATGCTAAACGAGATAATACTTCTGTTGCACATGTTATTTCTGAAACTGAAAAAAGAACTCATAAATTTAGTATTGGTGGTCGAGCTAAAGCTAAAGTTGGTAGCGGTTTTAGAATTAATGATAAAAAATATAATGTAGGTGATACTATTAATTATAAAGGTCAACAATATCTTGTAACTGATAGAAACGAAGCTATTCCTCTTCCTAATACAAATTCTAATATTATAGATAATGATATTGATATTCCTACTACTGATATTACTACTTCACAACTTGCTCGCAATGTAGTTAACGGTCTTGCGAATAATGCTCCTACTTATAAAAAGAATGGAGAAACTCATTACTTTGTTGAAGCTCCTACTGTTAGCGTTCCTAATTCCGATTATGATATGGACGCTCTTCAAAGAATGATACTAAGTTTACCTGTTGGTACAAGAAGTAATACTTCTTCATCCTCTACGGGGAGTAATAATAAACGACAATCTGTTTCTATTCCAGTTGCTTCTATTAATCCTCTTGACGGTTCTAAAGTTGTGTCTGCAAGCGATGAAAATGCTGTTATGATTAGACGCAATTTAGCTCCTACTGTTGTTAATCGTCTTACTAAAAACGCTAATAACGATATAAATTATTTTCCTATTCAAGAAGATATTGCTAAAACTCGAAATCTTGATAATATTCAATTTGGTATTAATCTCGGTTCGTCTGCTATTGATGCTCTTATGAGTAATATTTTTGTTAATCAACTTCATAGTTATACTCCACCTACTATTACTGCTCCTACTATTTCTAATCCTGGCGATATTAAACTTAATGAAGAAGATTTGAAAGATATTCCTGAACCTATTTTAATGGCTGCTGCTAAACTTAAAACTCGTTATAATGCTAATCCTCAGCTTGCTAAAATAGAAGACGAAACTCGTCGTGCCATGCGAGATATTGACCGCAATACTTCTAATAGTCGTGTAGGTCTTGCTCGTAAACAGCTTGCCGCTCTTCGTGGACAAGAAGCTAAGAATCAAGTTTATGCTCAGAAAGAGAATATTGAAACTGAATTGATTAACAAAGACAAACTTAATCAGCAAGAAGTTACTGCTCGTAATCTTGCTCGTTATGACCAGTATAATCAAGCGCTTGCCGCTCAAATGGCTAATCGTGCTCGTCTTCGTCTTGCTGCTGATACAGCTAATATTCAGAATAGACTTGCTGTTTCTACCGCAAATGCTAATCTTAAAGCACAAGCCGACCAATTTAATGATGGTAATAGAATTAATTCTCTTATTCATCAAGCCGGAATCGATGGAGCTAAAGCCGAAGCAAGAGCTAATATTGTTAGTAGTCTGCTTGGAAATGTCGGTTCTGCTTTTGACGTTTGGAATAGAAATAAACGTCAAGCTAAACTTGATGAAGAAACTTTGAAAGTTCTTGGTCTTCGTGCTCCGAATGTGAATAAACTTATGTTACGTACTCTTGGTATTAATAAATAAAATTATATACTATGCCTTTTGGAAGTTTTAAAACTATTGATTATACTTATGTTCCAAAACACAATCTTGAAGTTATTGGACAAACTTATGATTATCTTCAAAATCGTCACGATGTTGCTGTTGCTCAAGAAAGCGAATTGAAAAAGCAAATCGGTCAACTTGAACTTAATGCTCAAGAAGATGAATTTAAACAGCTTCTTGTTAATAATGTTCAGAGTAAGATTAACGATGCTATGATTGACGATTTTAAAGGTTATGCTCTTGATGATATTGTTGCTGAAGCTGGTAATCTTATGTCTGACCCAAGAGTTCTTGGTCGTCTTCGTGCTCAACAACAATATAAAGCTTATCAAGATAATCTTAATGCTCGTACTGATTTATCAGAAGATTATAAAAATTATTATCGTCAAGCTAATACTTATCATTATGAAGATAAACTTGATGCTGCTGGAAATGTTATTGGTGGTACTGAATGGAAACCTGCTGAACAAGAAGTTAGTGAAATACCTACTTCTGTTATTTATAATCAAGCTTTGAAAATGGTTCAAGAAGATGCTGGCGGCGGTGAAAGTTATACTTTTCTTGATGCTAATGGTAAACCTACTGATGATTTTACTCAATCTGCTACTGGAGAAATCTTTATGAAACAAGGTACTAAGTATAATAGACTTAGTACTGAAAAGCTTCAAGCTGCTATTGACGCAGCTATTGAGGGAACTCCTGGTGCCAAAGCCAGTCTTCAACAAGATTATAAGATTGCTATGTGGAAAGACCAAACACAAGGTAAGAACGCTGATGTTCGTGACCATAATGGTAATCTTTTAAACGAGCAAGAATTTATTAATCGTCGTTTTAATAATTTTATTAAAGCTGCTACTTATAACCGTGTTTATGGTAGTGCTGAATTTGGAACCGCTCTTCAGTCTGCAAGAAAGCTTGCTGCTGGAAGCGGCGCTGCTGTTTCGGATATGAGCTTTCCTAATCAAATGTATGATGCTCCGAGTATTACTGTTAAAAATCAAAGTGCTATTAATGCTCGTGGAAATATTCAATCTAACAAAGCTGCTCTTGGTGAAGTCTTTGCTCGTAACGGTATTAACGCTGATGTAAATACTCTTACTCCTGATGCTTTACGTCAACAAGTAGACGCTATGCCTAATGGTATGGATAAACTTATTGCTCTTAAAGCTGTTAAATCTATTTCAGACGACCAAGAATTTCTTGATAATCTTCTTGGAGTTCAGAAAGGAACAGAAGCTGGTGATGCTTTTGAAATGTACACAGCTCTTAGTTCCGGTACTGATTTGCCTACCAATAATCAATTTAGAACTGCTGTAAATGAATATACTGATGCTGCTTATCCACCTCATGTTGAAAACGTTCGTGCTTATCTTCGTGATGATGAATATGCTTCTTTAGTTAAAAGTCTTGGTGGTGATGAAGCGGTTCGTTCTCTTGGTGTTCAAATCGGTAAAGAGAATGGTATGAATTATGTTCAATTGCCTCGTGCTTATAAAGATAATTTATTCATATTTTCTAAAGCTATTCGTGATGCTCGTAATGAAAACACTTCTTTCTTTAATGAAATAGGTCGTTCTTTTGATGCCATGACAAGAGGATTTGGTCTTGTTGATTATGATAAAACAAGATATTTTGCTAATGTTGTTACTCTTGACAAAGACGGAAATATATTTCATAAATTAGATACCAATCTTCCTACTCGTAGTTGGAATTATGGAGCTAATACAACTCTTGGTGGAGTATTAAATAACTTTGCTGATTTTGGTGACAATCTTAATCAAAACGCCGAAGCTATTATTCAACAAGAAGTTACTATTCCTACTCAATATTCTCCTAATGCTACGCCTGCTCAAGCACAAGCTGAATATAATATCAAGCATGGTATTGGCAGTCGAGAAGATAACAATGCTATTATGAATATTGAAGATGAACGTTTCTATCAAGGTATTGGTAATATTGATTTAACTCAAAGTCCTAATACTTATATTTACGATGAAGATTTGAATACTTATCGTGAAATGGATACAGAAGAAGAACTTAAATTTACTAATATTCTTGCTAATGCTAAAGAGAATGTTGTTACTAAAGGTATAACTCCTTTCAATAATTCTATTCAAGCTATTGTTAGTGTCAAAGACCCAAAGAAACCTAATGACGCTCCTAAACGTATTCGTTTTGACCTTAATCCTGTTATGACTAAAGAATGGATGCAAGATACTAATATTAAAGCTGGTATGCGTACACAAAATCTTCGTAGTTATAAACAGCAATTTAATATTGGTAATAGTCCTTATGATGCTAATATTGGTAAATATCGAATTACTCCAGACCTTGACCTTGTTAATGTAACAAATAATCAAGTTATTCGTAGTCTTAGTCCTATGGAAGCTCAAGACTTGATTGAAAAGAGTATTCGACTTGAAGATTTAGGAGATGCTTATATTACTGGAAATGCTCCTAATACTGCTTATACTCAAGCCATTATTAATAGTATTTCTCAAGCATATTCTCAATATCTTTATGGTACTACTGATTATGCAGGTAATATATATAATATTATTAGTAGGAACTTAACTAATTATAGATAATATGGATGTATTAAAGTTTTTACAAGAGGGAAATAGAGTTCCAAATCCTGATTATAATCCTAAAACTAAAAAGGGGGCACTTCAGCCCCCGTTTCTCGTTAATACAGATACTGAGGGTAGCAGTACTACTGGACTTACAAAACAATTTACAGAAGGACTTAGTTATCGTAACGCACCTATTAATCTTCATCCAAAAGATTATGCTCCTTACGATGTTTATGTAAATAACTTTGATGATGAAGAAACTCTTAATTTAGAGCGTGCTAAAAATCAAAATAATGTTGGTCAAGCTATTTATGCTCTTGGTAGAACCTTAAATACTATTACTGTTGGAACTGTTGTTGGTACGGCTGATTTAGCCGCTATTTTAGTTGATGCTTTAGATAAAGACGGTCTTAATTATGAACGTCCCGAAGTTATTCAAGCTTTATCTGATTTTAAAGATGCAATAGATGCTCGTATGCCTCTGTATCGTGAAAATCCAGATAAAGCTTTTGACGTTGCTGATATGGCTTGGTGGGCTGAAATGGCTCCAAGTATCGCTACATCACTTACTCTTATGGTTCCTGGTGTTGGAGTTACAAAAGGTTTAAGTGCTGTTGGTAAACTTCTTAATCTTTCAAAGAATGCCACTAAAGCTGCCAATCTCATTAATATGGGACAAAAAACTCGTGACGTGATTGCTACTGGTGGTAAGCTTCTTACTCAAGGTGCTACTATGCGTTTACTTGAGAATTATCAAGAAGCTATTGGCACTAAAGAAAATGCTAAAGAATATGCTTTAGGTGAACTTCAAAATATGACTCCTGAACAGCGTATTGAATTTAATAAAAATAATCCTCAATATGCTGAAATGGATGATAATTCTATTGCGGAAGATATTGCAACCAATGCTGCTGATGTTACTTTTAACACCGACTGGTGGAATATTGGTTTTGATGTTTTTCAGCTTTATGGTTTGCGTAAACTCGCAAGTGCTCCTTTAGCTGTTGGTAAGAGTGCTAATCTTCGTAACCTTAATGAAGCTGTTACTCGTAGATTTGGAATGACTGCCGCAGAAACTGCCGATGATGCTGCTCGAGTTGTTACTCGTCTTGATAAAGCTAAACAAATTATGTCTAATCTCGGTTACGATATTCTTCATGGTGTTCGTAACGAATGGACAGAGGGTGTTGAAGAAGCTGTTAACTATGTTGCTTCTGAGAAAGGTATGGAGCTTGCTCGATATGTTTTTGATAAAGATACTCCTATTAAAGATTTCACTGATTATCTTACCGACCCTCACATGTGGGAAAGTGCTTTTTGGGGAGTTCTTGGTGGCGTAGTTTTCAGTGCTGGTGCTGAAAGTATCGGTGGTCTTTATAATCGTAAATTTAATAAAGAATTTGTTAGTGCTGAGAAACAACGAGAGAATGAGATTAATAATCGTGAACTTGTTGCACAGCAATATCAACAACAAATTAAAAAGATTAATGAAGATAACGTTAATCCTTTTGCTACTGATGAAAATGGAAATAATCCTGTTATTTCTAATAATGCTGAAAAAGAATTTCTTTTAGAAGTTGCTCGTAAACAATATACTTCACAGCTTGTCATGAACGCTGTTGATGTTGGCAATGTAGATTTTCTTGAAGCTTATCTTAATAGCGATGCTGTTCGCAAAGGTTACAAAGAACGTTTTGGTCTTACTGAACAACAAGCTGCTCAATTCCAACAAGATGCTATTGCAGATGTCGCTGCCGCTAAGAAAGACTATGTTACTATGGTTAATCGTGCTATGAAGAATGGAGATAATTTTAATATTGCTCAAATTATTGCACGTCAACATCTTAATAGAAAGAATGCTGAGCATTATAGAAAACAAATGCTTACTGCTTATGAAAATCTTTATAACGAAGAAGTTGCTAATGCTGGACATATAACTCCTGAATATGAACAAGCTATTGAACAAGATGTTTATGAAAATCAGCTTCTTACTCTTCGTAATCAGCTTGTTAATCTTCGTCTTAGTGAAGATAATTCTTCTAATCAAGAATTGATTGCTGATGTTCAAGCTAAGATTAAATATCTTGAAGATAATCCGCCTATTGGTTTTACTGAACAAACCGATGATAGTGTTGCTAAAAAAGCTAAAGAATTTAGAGATTTATATAGTAATGAATATGATATTACTTATAATCTTTATAATCGTCGTTTAAGTAATGCTATTGAAGAAAATACTGTTAAAGATGATGATAAATCTCTTAAAAAGCAGATTAAGCATTATAATAAGTTTTTTGATAAAGCCCGTAAAGATATTATTGACGGAGCTTTTAAAGATTTGGAAAGACTTTATGATAAGTATGGAGATAATATTTTTGATAGTAATAATCTATCAGAAGAAGATGCTCGTACTTATGATAAAGTCAAAACTGTTTTTACTTCTTCTGATATTAACAATGACGAGATGTATGCGTACATTGATGGTCTTCGTAGACTTAAAGAAATACAAGACCAGCATGACGCTTTTAAAGAACCTGAACAAGAGCCTGGTGGTACGAATTTAAGCGAGGCAGTAAATGCTGATGCAGCTCAATCCTCTACGGGGCAGGTTAATGATACTGCGTCTGAACCGTCTGCTACGCCTGTATCTGCTCCTATTGATAATGCTGCTAATCCTGCCAATCAAGCAGATAATGCCAATCCTGCAAATCAAGCCGATACAACTGAGCAACCCCCCGTAGAGGATGAAAACATGCCTCAACTTGCTCCTGTTTCTGTCAATTCGCCTGCGCAACCTATTTATGACGATGTTGCTGTACATGATTTTCTGCTTGAATGGTTTGGTACTAATATCGAAAATCCTGAAACTCTTACAGCCGATGATGTTCAAACAGCTTATTCTTCTTTTATTGCTGCGGCTAAGTCTGCTGGTATAACTAAAGAAGATGCTGATATTGCTTGGAACAATCTTGTAGGTGCTATTTATGGAGATTATGTTGTTCGTCAACAAGGTATTCTTACCAGTGCTTTGGACGATAATGATAAGATAATGCTTCGTAGAGCTTTGTTTGCACTTATTAATCGTCGTCGTGGTAATCGTTCTGCTGTTCAAACTATTATTGAACAATTTGTTGATAAGACTAATCCTAATACTAAAGAAAAGTTTGGTTTTGAAATTAACGATAAAACTTACTTTAATATTGAAGACTTAGTTGCTCATATTTATAACATTGCTGGTACAGATATAGTTGCTGAGTTTTTGTTTGATGAAGTTGCTAAATATCTTCAAAGTCCTATTAATCAAAAGTTTGTTGCTACTGACGACCCAAGCGTTTATCGTTTAAGTAGAGAGCAAAAAGCCAATCGTATTTATAAACATGCTGAGAATCGTCTTGCTTTACTTTCTACAAGTAATCAAAATACTATAAATGTTGATGAAACTATTAATAATGAAGAAAAATATGCTGCTGTTGTAAATCTTAATCCGGGAGATAAACTTGTAGCCAATATTAGTAAAGATAAATCTCGTTTATACTTTATTAATCCTAAAACTCATGGAGTTGTTGGTTATATGGGTATTCCGAGATATGATGATAGAACTGGTACTCTTAGTCATGTTAATTATGGTTGGAAATACAATGTTATTATCAATGACGACGGTAGTGTAGATAGTGATTTTAAAGATTATGTTTTTGATATTATAAACAATAATCCTACTTTAGCCAATGAACTGTTTCTTCTTAATCAACGTATTCTTGAACTCAATTACGCAGGTCTTAACCCCGTAGAGGATGCAGGAGTACAAAAAGAAATTGCTCGTCTTTATCCTTTAATTGAAAATAATAATATTAGCGTTGGTGTTAAAACTGATGATGATGTTTATAATCATGTTAAGCATCTTTCTGATATTATCGGAACTGCTTTTGCACATCCTTCTGAAATTAAAGATAGTGTTGAAGATTGGTTCTTAAAGATTGGTTCTTCTTATGCTCAAACTTATGCTTATGCTAACGGTGAAGTTCAAGGAGATTTTGTTGTTGGTAAAGTTAATCGTGGAAATATACTTCTAACAGATGAAGCAAATCAAGAAATTCTTGATGCTGTTAATGATTATAACGAGGATAAAATTAAACTTGCTACTGTTACTCAAACTGGGTTGTTTCAAGTTAATGATGAAGACGGTCTTCGTGTTGCCAATGATAAAAAGAAATATATTGGTACTTCATTTTTGTTTATTCCTGATGGTCATGGCGGCTATGATATGGCTCAAATAGCTAAGCCTTTATTTGCTGATATATCTAACGATAAAATCAATGGTATTAAAGCAGGTATGCGTGGAGAAATAGCCGCTTGGATACACGGTTTTCTTACTAATAAAATAACTCTTGATGATGTAGCCAAATATGCTGGTGAACTTTTTGGTAAAACTGGTTTATTTAATGGAGTTGATTTTTTCCATAATACCAAACAAGGTTTTGTTAGTTTTTATTTTTATACAGAAGGTCGTGATGATGCTGGTAAACGTACTACTCATAAACATTATTTATTTACTCTTAATGAAGCGTCTGGACAGTACGGACGTAATATAGCTTTTAATACTGATACTGCAAATAGAGGAAATCGTTCTGTTGAAGCTGCTAATACTAAACAAACTTATGCTTATGTAAGTAGTTTTAATCAAGCTAATACTAATCAAGATTTGCTTGAAGATATTGATATTTTTATCAATAATGCGTTTATTAGTGTTCCTTTTAAAATGGCTGCTGATAAAACTAAAAGAGAAATTGCTGGTAGATATGTAGGTAAAAAAGATGGTAAAGTTTATATTAATGTTGGTTCTTATAAAACCGAATATAGTAGTTATCAAGAGTTTCTTGTTAATAATGGTTTGATTAGAACCAAACTTACTAAAGATGCTAATGGAAACAATTATAGTCATAATAAGTATGTTGCAGTCAATACTATATTTAATCCTGCTATTGCTAATAATAATGTTGTTTCTTCCAAAAAATTGACTGATAAATTTGATTCTGCTGTTTTTGTTGATTTGCTTAATAAAGGTAATACTATAATTGATACTTATAAAACTATACTTGACGGCAACGAAAATGCGTTAAAAATACTTGATGCTATTGATAATTTAGGTTTCTTGCCTATATTAGCGGAAGTAAATAATAGTCTTCTTGATGCGCAAGGGAATCCTGCTTATGCTGCATACGATTATGAAAATAATTCTATTGTTTTTAATTCTGATGAATTTGCTAAACATGATTATTTCTGGGGCTTAAGACGTTTTGTACATGAAAGTCTTCATCAGAATTTAAATAATAAATATACTCGTACAGAAGCTCTTGATAAACTTCGTCCTATATATGAAGCTTATAAAAAGTATGTAGAAGAAAATCATCCTGATGATGTTTCTTATACTAAATTCCTTAATATTCGTGCCGACGAAACTATTAATCTTGAAGAATTTATTGTTGAAACGCTTACTAATGGCGAACTTATTAATCATCTTAATAATATTTCTGCTGACGGAACTCCTCTTAATAAGACTGAGAATAAATCTTTGCTTAGACAACTTCTTGATATTATTATAGATGTCCTTGGTATTGAAGTTAATAAAGATAGTTTGCTCGAACGTGAACTTGAATTACTTAACGATATTAATCCTAAATCTGATAATATTACTACAAGTATAGATACTACTCCACAAACTTATGATATTGACCTTTCTGAACAAAGTTCAAATAATCCTGAGTTTTATGCTAATGATGAATTTACTAATCCAGATGATGGTGGTTATAATGATGATAATCTACTTAGTGCTGTTAGTGACAATTATACAGCACAAAATCTATCCGATTTCGTGAACGGTATGCCGACACCATTGCAGCCCACTATGCGTTCTGCGCTGCTGCGTGGCGAACTTTATATGACGTGCCGATAGATTAATCGACTGAAAACAAACGTGGCTTAGAAGTCAAATAAACCGCATTGTCGGGCATGTAAGTATGTTTTACTTCGTGTCCGACATTGCTATTATTAACAATAAACTTATTAATGTTATGGATTGTAGTACAGTCATTATTAACAATGACGCTCTTAACAAAAAACTTGCAACTGAGGTTGGACAAGGAACAAAGAGTTACAATGCCCTTTTTGCCGTTACTCAAGAGGACGGTTTTAAAAAGTATTTGGTCGATAATAACATCGACCATACAAACATGGATACGCTTTATAAAGCTATTGTTGCTTATAAAGCTAATTTTACTCGTAGTATTGGCGACATTATAAATAATGAAGCCAAAGAGAAAAATCAAGGCTTTAGTTCCTATGCTGCTCGTGTTGATGCTATTAATTATTTAGCTAATGTTGCTAATGTTATTTACTTTAACGATTTGTTTAGCGGTCGTAATTCTATTAAAACTTACAATAAACTTCATAATAGATTATATGAAGTTATTGTTGATAATTTTATTGCTACTGCTCGCAATTATTATGCCAATGTTGATACTAAAGTGGGCAATACTATTCAATCTTTTATGAGTAATAAAAGTCCTCGTTCTCAAATACTTGGTTATCTTAACAATGTAATTAATACCACTCCTCTTAAAAATCATTATAATATGATTATGCTTCTTCAAGATAAAGCTTTCTTTAATGAAGTTGCTAATCATAAACAAGTAGCGTCTATCATTAATCGTCTTGATGATACTTCTGATGATGATACAGTTGATTCTGATAGTAAAGATTTCTATGAAACTGGAGAGCTTAATGCTGATGCGGTAGATGCTACCGATAATCAACTTGAACAGCTTACAAATACCCTTGGTGTAATTACTAATTATGAAGGTCATATTGACGAAATAGTTAAAGTTTTCCTTAATACTATCCCCAAACTTGAAAATACTACGATTAATGCTACCGCAAAAGGCAATAATCGTTTCTATCGTAAAGTTAACGAAAATGTTGGTACGCTTGAATATGAAGATGCTGATTTTCTGAAAGCTCTTCTTTATACCAAAGTTCGTAATGATAACTTTGATGTATTTATGGATAGTCTTGAAGAAGTTGCTAATAATGTAAAAGGAGCTGAATCTCTTATTTATATTAAGCAATATCTTAAAGAAAATCCTCAATTTGCTTATAAGTTTAGAATGATTTTTAATCGTCCTATTCCTAATAAGACTGAAACTTATATAGATAGCAAAGGCAATCCTCGTACTAATGTTACTAATTTATCTGCTCACCCAGCAGATGTTATTTTCAATAAGCTGGATAACGCTGTTCGTAATATTTCTATTCCTAAAGCCGTAAAAGCTATTGGCAAACTCGATGAGCTTCTTGACTTTACTAAAAATAATATTATTTATGGTGATACTACTGAAGAAGAATTTGTTTATAAAATATATAAGATAGCTAAACTTGTTGTTCCTAATATTACAGTTGATGCTATTAAACAATACGCTCGTGGTGAAAATCAAACTATAAGTAATCTTCGCAAACCTAAATTATATAACAAATTTATTAATAATTTAATAAATACTTTTGAAACTTCTCGTGATTTTAATGTTACTAAAAATAACTATCTTAAAGCTACTCCTCAAGAACGTGCTATATTTGATGCTCAAAAAGGAAGTTTCTTTGAACCTGTTGATATACTTGCTCTTCGTTCGTTTGCCAACGACCTTAATAAATATTTAGCAACTTCTGTTTCTCTTAACAGTCGTAATCCCGAAGGTAATCTTCAATCAGATGTTCTTAACCGTAATTATGTTCTTACTTTTAATCAAATACTTGATAGTGAAGAAGCATGTCGTGCTTTTGCTGAACAAAAGTTTAAGAGTACTGATTATAATTACAGCAATATTCTTATTGAAAAAGTTGACAATGATGGTAATCTTGTTCCCGGTCTATTTAGAAAAGTTGGTAATCAATACGAACTTACTTCTTATGGCAAAGAATTGATGCGAGTTAGTTTCTTTAATGGAGCTAACGACAGACGAGATTATTCTCCTTATATTTATAAGACTATGACTAAAGGAGATTATCTTATGTCTAATTTCCTTGAGTTTATTGCCGCTAAAGAAGAATCTATTACGTTTAATGGTAAAGACCATAAAGTTCGTTTTGCTAATCTTTTCCTTAGTATCCCGTCTGATGCTGGCAATCAATTTATGTTTAAAGCTCCTATTATTAATATGGATGGTCTTTTTCAAGACACCGATAACGGTCGAGCTTTTAATATAAATCATCCTATATTTGCTTCTTTCCGTAATATTATTTATCAAGAAATTCTTGATGCTTATAATATTTATGAATATATATTTGAAAAAGACCCTGAAAATAGAGGTTATGTTTTTGAATTTAAAGAAGGTGTTCCTCAGATTAGAGCTGACTATGATGAAAAGCTAATGTATGAGAATTACGAAATAGCTGATTATCCAGAAAAAGTTAATGGTGTAACTAAAGTTTACAAAGGAGTTTTTCATGTTAGTGATAACACTAAACAATATATTCTTCATGGTCGTGGTGCTCGTCTTTCTGAATTAGATACAGAATATGCCGACCTTAGTCTTTATGATAATCTTCTTGGCAACGGTAAAGTTATTGATATTCTTTATGGTCAAATTGGCGATACTGGAATACAAGTAGTTAACGGTCAAGTCATACTTAATAATAAACAAGTTGCTGCTATCAATGATGCTATTTCTCAATATCTTGATAGTTATCTCACTAATGCTTATGAAAGTCTTAAAGAAGAGTTTCTGACTTATATGGAAGCTATTAATGAAAACGCTAAAAAGGTTATTATTAATAAGCCGAAAATACAAGAATTTCTTCTTAACGCTGTTATTCATCAACGTAATCTTGATGATTTATTTAATGGCAAAAGTAAATACTATAAGAATAGTGGAGATATTCTTAAACGTCTTAAAGAAGTTCAAGGTAGTGGTGCTCCTTTTGGTAATAGCAATATTCGTGTAAATGATACAAATCTTGCAACTGCTCCTAAAATTAAATTTGAAGCTGGCGGTCGTCAATTTGAAGTTGGTTCTTCTTTCAATGCAGTTACAGTTTTAAATACAAAACGTGCTGCTACGCAAGAAACTATCGACCGTATTGAAGCTCAACTTAAAAAAGCTGGAGTTCCAGAAGCTCGTAGAGAAGAACTTCTTGATGCTTATCGTGGTAAAGAAAAAGTTAATGATGCTCAATCTTATATTACTTTTGATGAGTTTATTCGTCGCGTTTATATCGCTGGTGAATATAACAAATATAAAAATGTTATAGAGGCTCTTCTTAGTGATAAGCCGCTTGAAGAAATTGATTTTGATGCTCTTAACAAAATTCAAGTTCAAAAGAATTTCTATTATACTCTTCATTATGATGCTGCTCGTAATCGTGAAGTTCCTCTTCAAATAAAGAATGCCGAATATGTTCTTATTCCTAAGCTTATAAAAGGAACAGAATTTGAAGCTATTTATAATGCTATGAAAGCTGCTGGAATTGACCAACTTAATACCGTTGAAACTTCCAAAGCTGCTAAGAATAGATTGATTGAGCTGTGGGATTCCTCTACGGGGGAGCTAACTGATGCTAAGCTCCAACGTTTTATTGTTGATGCTGATAAGTATAAAGAACCTTATCAATATACTTATCTTTATCGTCAACAAGAAGTTCCTTCTCATCTTAAAGATAAAGAGAACAAAATAGGTATTCAAGTTTATAAAAAGCTTCTTGATAATATTCCTAATGATACTACTGGTCGTGCTCTTAAACAAAGAGTTTTCCGTAATATTGTTTCTAATATAAATACTTCTTTTGCTAACGCTTGTACTTTGCTTAATATTCCTCTTGATTCTAATGGTAATCTTCAATTTGACGAACAAGGTAACATTCTTGGTCTTAATTATGAAAGACTTTTGAAACTTGCTCGTGAGAATGCTGCTCGCAATGGTGCAGATAAAAATACTCTTGATTTTCTTACTACTGACGAAAATGGTAATCCTCGTTATCCGATGTATCTTAATAGTATTTCTAATAAAATAGAAAATCTTGTTAACGGTATTTTTAATCGTGAGATTACTCGTCAACGTATGCCTGGTTGGCATGCTGCACAGGTTGCCGATTTTGGTTTTGGTGGTTGGAAAACAACTAAAGATACTGCCACAGATGATAAACTTGCTTATCGTAAGATTGGTAAATACAATGATAGCGATGTTTATTATGCTGAAATCAAACTTCCTCGTTGGAGTAAAGAACTTGACGGTGTTAATATAGAAGATGTTAGTGAAGATGCTCGTACAATGATTGGTTATCGTATTCCTACTGAGGGTAAGCAATCTGTTATTATTATGCGTGTTGTTGAGTTTCTTCCTGATGTTAGTGATAGTACTGTTGTTCTTCCTGAGAACTGGGTTCATCAATCTGGTTCCGATTATGATGTCGATAGTGTTTATGCTATGACGTTTGGTCTTACTAAAGGAAAAGACGGTAAAGTTACTGTTTATAACGATAAGAAATTTCATCTTGATGCCGAACGTGATAGCGAAGAAAGTAAGATTGGCTATATTAATTATGTTCTTTCTAACATTGATAAAATCGCTCGTAGAAAGATTCGTGATTATGTTGATAAAGCTGCGCTTACTAAAGATGAAATTAAAGCTCAATCTAATGCTGAACGCGAGAAGCTAAATGCTGATTATTATGAAGCTGTTAAAGCTCGTATTGATAGCATGTATAAATCTGTTGACGGTATTTGGAAATCTGCTAAGAATAGTAAGAATCCTAACGTTAAAGAAGATTTATATAAGATAGCTACTACTATTGGAACTAAGCCTAAAAATGTTAAAACTTCCGATTATGTTGCTGGAGTTCTTACTCGTCTTTATGAGCTTAAAATGTCTGGAACTATTGCTGAAACTGAAGCTCTTGATAATGTTCAGATTGTATTCGAGCAACTGCAACAAGAAATGGATGCCCAGTCTGATGCCAACGTAGAACACTCGCAGAAGCTCTTCGAAGCCCTACAAGACGTTTTCTCGCAGGCACGTGAACAACAGTTCAACGAAGCGCAAAAGTCGGCGAGAGAAGCCCAAATGATGTCGTATGATAAATGGTTTAGTGCTGATAAAGCCGATAGAGTTGATGTTCGTAATCGTAATAATGATTTGCTTGATGCTTTTATTAGTATTCTTCATTTGGACAGTGCTGTTGAAGAAAATGTCGGTACGTCTAACTTTAAAGTTTTAGATGAGTTTAATAAAGCTTGGCGCAAACGTGTTGATACTGCTTCTCAATATGTTGTTAATCCTAATCGAGTTGGTTCGCATGATTTTCTTACTCAGCTTAACTGGCATGAAGCTGCTTCTGCTGGACGTACTCTTAAAGGTATATCAGTTAATCTTGATACTCTTGCCAGTATTGGTAATGTAACAAGAATGACTGCTCATAAAACTATACCTGTTGTTTATAGTTTATCTGAACTTAAAAAATACTATAAAGATGAAGCTGCTATTAAAGCTCGCTTTAATGCTAAAGGAGAAGACAATGTAATTATTGACGGCGATAAAGTTATTATTCGTCATAATAAACTTGGTTGGAGTAACGATAATAAGAATATTCATGGTGCTCTTATTACTTCTTATACTTCACAAACTACTGCATATATTCTTGACGTTATGAAAGCTGACGCTGTTCGTAATCTTAACCGATATACGTTCGTTGCTTTTAAAACAATGACTATTGCAGGTATTGATTTTGATACAGCTCTTAGTATGCTTTATCAACCTATTATGGATAAACTTGTCCGTAATGTTAATGAAAATCAAGGTTTTGGAGTTAAGAGTGGACTTGACCCGCTTGTTACTACTTTTGTTGATTTAGCAAAAGCAAATGGTATTGAAACTTCTAATAGTATTAATGCTGTTATTTCTGCTCTTGATGCTAAATTTGGTGATGAAATAGAACGTATTTATGGTGATAGACATAATCCGCCTATTAATATTGAAATGAACCGTAAACGGGTTGACAACAAGCTCTCCCCCGTAGAGGAATCAATCCATGATTATGTTGCTCTTAAACAGTTCTATAATATTCGTACTCTTGGCAATATTATCAACAGTCACCTTTCTATTATGACTACTGATAAATATGGTGCTAAACAAACGTTCTATATGAACAATAAAGTTTTTACTGATATTAATCGTTTGATTAACAGTTCTAATAAACTTTATTCTTTTAATGAAGAAACTGGTAATGAAACTGGTCTTCTTGAATCTATGTTTCCTGGAATAGAAAACGGTATTGAAGCTTTTGCTAAATCTGATGTTATGCAGAGTACTTATCCTATTCTTGCTAATTATTTGCAAAAATCTACTGTTCTTTCTGTTAAAGTTGCATCTGCTTTTAACGATACTGCTTCTGAACAATTTGTTCAACGAGTTAACGTTCTTGGAGATTTGACTTCTAATGGTCGTCTTACCGAAGAACAATATAAAGATTATTCTGCTTGGCTTGTTTCTCGTTCTTATTTAGCTAATGCTGGTTATACAGCTTTAACTTCTCCTATTACTATTGATTCTCAAACTGGTATGTTTGGTATTGATAAAGTAATGACTTCTGATGATAGTTATGCTATTCGAGAAATGGAGCTTGCTCGTATTGCTGGTATTGGTTTTAATAACGAAGCTATTGACGATTTAGTTATTAACGATATAACTAATCCTACTCAAGAAGAGATTAATGCTTTTAATCAACTTACTCCTGCTCAGAAAATTATTTGGATACAGCAGAATTTTGGCGAAGATATAGGTATCTTTAGACATTTTGATGTTAATACTTTCAATGATAATACTTTCCGTCGTCAAGGTTATACTGGTCAACAAATTCGTTTAAATCAAGGTAACAATAACATTGATACTGTTCATAACGATTTTAATATTGCATGGAGTAGTAATAATCCTATCATTAAACTTGCTCTTGCTGATTTAGTTAAATACGCATACGTTCTTGAAGGTAATCTTTTCCGTTATGGAGCTGTTACTCGTGCAATACCTGTTACAGTTCTTAATGCTTTTAATCAAGGCGGTCTTAATATAGCCGATGATGCAAAAGTTGGCATGGACAATTGGCGTGTTTCTCCCTCTACGGGGCAGGTATCTGTTAGATTGGCTCTTGGTTATGTTCGTCAAAATCTTGATAGTTTTAGAACTCAATTTGCTAATATAGGTCGTCTTATTGCAAAGAATAAAGATAAAGAAGCTGCTCTTCGTCGTTCAATTTATTATACTAAAGATAGTTCTAAGATTGTTATTAATCTTAATAATATTGGCGAAGATATGACTCCTGCTGAATTTAATGAACTTCTTACTTATGGTAATTTGATTAACGAAGACGGTAGTCCTAAAACTGTTGTTCGTCTTACTTACGGTGGTGTTACTCGTACATACACTGGTATTTACGATGACGGTGTTATTGTTTATCATCCTTTATCAAGACTTTCTACAATTGATGTAAACAAAACTGTTGAAAAGAGTATTATTAAAGATAATAATATTTATCCTGCCATTGACGAAGTAATTCATAATGCTACTGAAAATAAACTCGCTAAGCATTTTGATTTGCTTATGCAACAAATGGACGAAAGCGATATTGTTACTGTTGAAACTAATGCTGCTGTTGAAAATGTTATCGCTAATAACGATTTCTATGAAAATCCTGCTCCTGTTGTTGTAAATCCTGGATTTACTGGTACAGTTAATTTCGTTGCTCATGACGGTTATACTTATATAGCAACAAGAATGAATAATGAAATAGCTGCTGCTATTACAGATAAAAATGACCAAAATAGTGTTGAATATACTCGAATACTTAAAGAATATCCTAACCGTAATCTTGAAGAAGATTATCAACTTCATAGAGTAGTTGTTCATAAACCTACTATTCTTTATTCGGCTATATCTGACGGTGACCCAATCGTTGATAGATTTAAGCGAGTTAATGCTTATATAGGAAGACGTGCTCAGAATGGAGATAAGATTGCTGCTTCTGTTATGCGTACTTTCCATAATGCTAATTTGAATAATATTGATGCTAATGCTATTGCATCTAATATGCCTCTTAACGCAGTTGCTGTTGCTAATTATTTTAAAGCTGTTTATTCTGAACTTAACGGCCGCATTAATAACTTTATGGTTGATGTTAATGGCAATTCTATTGCTATTGATGACCCTGCTGTTATTGAAGCTGTTATTGCTGTTAAGCGTAATATTAAACAAGTTCTTGCTAATACCGATTTTGTTAATAATGTCGGTGCTGAAATAAACATCAGTACAACCCCCCGTAGAGGATATGATAATGAGCTTATTGCTGCATATAATAAAGTTGTTGAACTTATTAATAATGGTAAGATTAATCTTGATAATTTCCAAGCTGCTTTCAAAGATTATATTAATCTTCCAGCAAATGAACTTTCTGAATTAGGTAATAATATTATTGGTTCTGTTCAAAATGTTATTGCCGAAGTTGAGAATGATACTATTAAGAATGATTTCTTTAATATTATTAATACTGTTAATACTTTACGTAGCCGTTTCTCTATGTTTAAAGATTTGCCTGTGACTGGTGCTAATGATGCTACTATTGAAGCAATCAATACTATTAAGGAAATTCTTACTAAACTTGAGAATAATGTTGCGGTTAATAAAGCTCGTGATAATTGGTTTATTCGTTTCTATGAAGTAACGAGCAACAACCCGATGCTGAAAGAAAGAATGATGGACATCTTTACTAACTATGGAGATACAAGTTTCCTTGACCTTTGGTTACAAGATGTTCATTTTAATCGTAATACTATTGTTCAAACTGTTATAAAAGAAGTCGATAAACATCTTAAAGAAGCTGAAATAAAAGGTAAAAATGAAGCTGTTGAATTTGCTTCTCAGATGAAAGCTATTAAAGAACGTGCTGCCAAAGCTGGTCAATCTGTTAATTATAATAGAATGATTAAGAATGGTCGTTTTGTTCAGGCTTATGATAGAAAACTTGATGAAGATTATCTTGCTTTAGATAAAGCATATACTAATGCGGTTGCTTCTACTCAAAGTACTACTTCTGTTGAAGCTCTTTGGGCTAAACATAAGAAAGATAGATTTATGGCTAAAACTACTATTAGTAAGTTTAAACCAATGGTTTATCTTCTTGATGAGAAAGGTAAGATTGATGGTGTTATTGACCCAGATAAACTTACTCCTGATGAAAAGAAGCAATACAAAGCTGTTCTTGATGCTGGTATTACTTTGACGTATGAAGATGCTCTTCTTACTATGGAAGAGAATATGCTTACTAAATATCCTGATATTTATTCTCGCTATAAAGAACTTCTTCTTGAGCAACAAGATGTTCTTCTTAAAACTGCTAATGGTCAATATAGCGAAGAACAAAACAATAAGCTCAAAGTTATTTATCGTAAGATAGCTTATCTTACTTCTGATTTTACTGATGATAACGAACTTAAGCTTGCTAATGAACTTTCTGCTTCTCGTGCTCTTTCTGAATATGTTTATAATATAGCTAAAATTAAAGAAGCTTATTTTGAACGTAAAGCTAAGATTGGTTTCCAAGAACAACTCGAAGAAGCTCTTAGTACTATCGAGCGTATTGAAGTTCGTAATGACAGTGGCGAACTTCTTATTGATAGAGAAAGTCTTATGAAAAATGCGGAATATCGTAAAGCTAAAGAATGGCTTATGAATAACGCTACTTATACTATTGATAAAGAATTTACCAAAAGTCTTAACGATGCTTATGCTGAATTAAAAGATGCTCGTAAGCCTGGAAGTATTTTTGCTACTGCAGTTAAAGCTAACAATGCTCGTGATGCCTATGGTATTATTAACGGTAATTTGTTTAATGAAAAAGAAGTTGCCGATATTAGACATGAAGCTTTATTTGGATATAATATTAACCAACGTAGTGGTCTTCCTTATGCCGGCATTATTCGTCCAGTTAGAATTAATGATATTGTTTATCTTCCTGCTTTTTATAATAAACTTAAAAGTAATCGTAAACAACCAGCTGAAGAGATAGAAGACACTGAAGCTATTAATACTATTCTTAAAAAAGCTTGGGATAATAAAGGTGCTTTCAATTTTAGACAAGGTGCTCATAGTCTTACTATTCAAGACCTTAATAATGTTTTACTTTTGCTTGAAGATTTAGGTCTTGTTCGTGGAAAAGGAAGCAAAACTGTTGCTGAATTTATTGAAGAAGAATGTGAAGTTGTTATTGATGAAGATAGATTTAAGAATGACCGTATTGATGCTCAATCAAATGGTGCTGAATTCTACAATAAATGGAAAGAAATCTTTACTAATGGACAAGATGTTAATGGTGATTTAATTCCTAATACTACATTCTACGGTACTATTCGTCCTAAAGATATTGATAAATGGAAAGACATTAAACGCACTAATGCTCTTCAATTTATAAAGAAACATACTCGTACTGTTACTACTGAATATTATAACGAAGCTTATCGTGCTGCTCAAGCAAGAGGTAATGAAGAGTTTATTAAGTGGTATAAAGAGAATCATATTTATAATCCTTATGCTCATACTTATGAGCCTATTCGTATTTGGACTACTACCGAATATATAGACGATAATGGTGTTAAAGTTAAACCCAAATGGAGTCCTAAGATACATCAAAGTGAAAATATTGCTGATGAAAAGCTTCTTAATCCTGAGTATAAATCTAATTCTCGTAATTATAAACAAGGTTCTGGTTACGATAATGCTGATTTTGCTGCTCTTAATCAATATGAAAAAGAAGCAATTGATTTAATGTATAAGACTATGCTTAGACATGCTTATACAAATAACAATAAATATTATGTTAATGCTGGTTATTTGCCTTCAATTGCTACTGGTAAAAAGTTTAATATGGCAGAAATTGGTAAAGAAGCTCTTGCTTTTATGGGTTTCTCTGCTAATGTTCCTACTGATTTGAATTGGAAAAACGATAATGAGATTAGTTTTGATAACGATTATCTCATGCCCAATCCTATGCTTCGTAGAGTTGTTGACCCTAATGCTAAAAAGAAGCAACAACTTCCGAGATATAGAGATGATAATAATGGCGAAACTCAAGCCGATTATATTGTTCGCAGAAACAACGCTCGTTATGCTAATTTAGAAATAGATGCCGATAATGAAAAGTATAGTGCTGAGAATATAGATACTGATTGGGATAAAGTCTTTGATAGTTTTATTAAGACAAGCGCTAATCATGATGCTACTCAAAGTATTAAACATATTCTTTATGCAGCTACTGATGCTCTTAGTCAGCATAAATCCTATGAAACTAAAAGTTTTGGTCGTAATCTTGTTGTTGATAAAGACCTTAGTGATGAAGACCATATTACTTACAAAACAGTTAGTAATAGTAATACTATTTCTCAATTGAAAGATTATATTCGTCGTAGAGTTTTCCAACAATATAAAAATAGTAGTAATCCTACTCTTCTTCGTTTGGCTGGAACTATGCAGAATATAGCCGGTACTAAATATATGACAGCTAACGTTACTGGTGGTATTGCCAATATTCTTACCGGTCATACTAACATTGGCATGGAACGTCTTGCTCGTGAATATTTTAACGAGGGCGAATATGCAAGAGGTGCTGCTATTTATTTCGGTGGTACTATTAGTTATTTTGCTGGAATGTATAGTGATAAAGCTACTACTTTACAAGACGGTATTATTAAAGTTGCCAATATTATCGACTATGATAGAATTAATCTTATAGAAAGTGCCGAAGGTGTTCGTGAAGCCCTTAGACGTTTTCGTGGTTCTTTATTTGCTGCACAATCTATTGGTGAACATCACATGCAAAATAGTGTTCTTTTTGCTATGATGCAAAGTCATAGACTTGTTCAGACTAATGATGGCGAATGGAAGATTATGTCTAAAGAAGCTTATGCTCGTGAAGGTTTTGAACGTGCTCTTCTTAATGTTCTTACTGATGAACAAATTTCAGAATATAATGCTGCTAAAGAACGTATTCGTAGTAGTGAAGAAGAACGTTTTAAAGCTAATACTTTCAAGATTAATCTTGTTACTAATTTTGTTAAAACTCTTAGTAAAGCTCAACAAAGTGAATTTATTAAAGAGCGTAAGAAAGTTCGTGCTGAATATAATAAAGCCTTTGCCGATAAATGGGATAATATTTATTCTCAATTTGAATTACGTGACGGTTATGCTGAGATTAAAGCTGATAGTGCTTTAACTTATAATGAATTTGCTGGATTTGTCAATAAAGTAATCAATGTGAATAAAACTATTCATGGTGTTTATGATAAGATTGGTGCTGCCAAGATTGAAAACAATTGGTGGGGTGGTATGGTTACCCAATTCCATAAACATCTATATCCTGGCTTTAAAAAGCGTTATCGTTGGAATGCTTATTACGATGAAAGTCTTGATACTATTCAAAAAGGTGCTTATAAAAGTCTTTTTGATTTTCTTACTATTCCTTTCAAAGAAGCTCGTGAAGCTAACAAGAATAGTGAGAAAACTAATGCTCTTATAGGTCTACAAAACTTCCTTAAATCGTTTGTTAATTTCGCTGCTAATTTCTATACTAATTATATGCTTCTTCCTGAAAACGAACAAGCTAATATACGTAGAACTTATGCTGATTTTCTTTGGACTATGGCTGCCTTTGCTGGTGTTGTTGCTTTGACTGCTTTAGCTGGCGGTGATGATGATAATGAAGAAGCTATTTGGTATAATCTTCTTATGTATAATGCAGACCGTCTTGCTTCCGAAGCTCAAGCATTTACTCCTTGGGGTGCTGTTGCTGAAAGTGATAAACTTTGGAGTAGTCCGTCCGCTTCATTTACTGGAATTAAAGATGCTTTTAAAGTTGCTTCTATTATGGTAAATGCTATTGGCGACGGTGAACTTCTTGAAGAATATAAGTCTGGACAATATGCTCATAGAACTAAACTTGAAGTATTTATGCTTCGTAATATTCCTGTTGTTCGTGGTATTAATCGTCTTATCGAACTTCCTAATAACAATAATTACTATAAACTTGGACAAAATATGATTGGTGTATTTGATGCTAAAGCTCTTGGTGAACAACTTAGAGATTAAGACGCCAGACCATAAGCTATTAAAGAAGCTGGGGTATTGATTACTCCAGCTTTTTATTATTGCTATTATATATAATAATAGGTTAACATTTTTTGTTTTTGTAAATCAAGTAGTTAGCCAAAATTAATCTGTAACACATTACAGATTTAACTAAAATTTTAACGCACAATCTGTAATACATTACAGGTTAATGTATATATTTATGTTATTATTAATATAATTATTAATATTATTAAAGCTATACCTACACTTAATTTTACATCTAAGGCTGCTAAAAGTTTTGCAAAGAAATATGCAGCTAAACTTGAAGAAAAAGCCGCAAAAGTTGTTCCAACTCCTTTTAGTCTTGATTTTGAAGAAGTTGAAAAACAAATTGTTCTTACTCTTAAAGACAATAAAGAACAAGAATTTTATTCAACTGCTAAAAATATTAAAGTTGGCAATTTTTGTATTGTTCTTCAAAAGATTGCATCTGTTTTTCCAATGTGGTATTCTAAATCTTCTACATCTGCTTTATTAGTTATGTTTATAATTAAGCACATGAAAATGGGTACAAACATTATTGAAATTAAAGAGGAAGATTTTTGTTTATATGCTAATTGTTCTCCAAAAACATTTTATAATGCGATAGATGCTGTTATTCGTCCTGAATGTAATCATCCATGTACAGGAGATACACTTGCTCTTCTTGCTCGTACAACTAAAAAAGGAATTTATGTTGTTAATCATAATTTTATTTATCGTGGGAATTATGATGAATTTGTTACTATATATGAAGAAAAATTTCCCGATGGTTGTAAACTTGATAATAAGGGTAGAGTTATTCTTGATTAACCTGCTAATAAAAAAGAAGCCCCGACCTACCACTGTGGTAAGTCGGGGTTTATTGTATTTATACGTGCCGTATTTGGCGGTTTCCTTTGCGAATTTCGCATTTTCTTGCTGATCGTGATAATTTGTATTGTTTTGATACGAAAGTGGCTGTACGAGCCTTAAAATAAGTCGTTACTGGGAAGCATTAATAGCAGCAATAACAATATCAAAAATACGGGCAGCAACTATATAAAAAATAACTCCCCCGTAGAGGATGTAAGCACAGCATTAACAGCCGTGTTTATCCTCTACGGGGGAGATTATTGTTATTCTAACTAATATCTAAATTGAGATTTAGCACCAAGACCATTTTGCCTAAGCCAATCATCATAATGAAACAAAATAGTTTTGCATTCATTTTCGGAATAGCCTTTAGCAATAAGTTCTTTACGTTTATCTCGAACAGCTTCACGAATTTTATCTTCACGTTTTTGCTCATTATATTCTTTAACTCCATTAGCTCCATTTTCGATAAACGCACTAACAGAACCAGGATTACAAACAAGATAAATAATAAGAGCAACTAAAAGAATACCAAAATTAAGTAACATAGCTATAATTTCTTTAATAGTTTCAACATATTAGTAGCATCAGTTTTCTTATCAAAAATAAGATTATTGAACTCTGTATTAATCTTAATAACAAGAGTACGAAAACCACGGTCGGTCATGTGCTGGACAGCATAACGAGTAATTTCATTACCATTATCGTCTTTAGCTTTAAAATCAAAAACTCTTAATTCAAGTGCCATATCATAAAGTTTAAAATTAATAATCAAATTAAAAAGGCTGCTACTACTTTCACAAGCAATAACAGCCACGTTTAACAAATCTAAATTAGCAAATGAAGCACCCCGTAGAGGAACAAGAAGCTGGACAGTTATCTCATTTGTTCATCCTTTACGGGGTGTTGCATTGGCTATATTGTCAAAATCGGCAAGATTGGCATTTCTACCAACCTTGCCATGTATAACATATAAAACTGTCTTTAATTGTTAATCACGTTTAATACCAAATTTAGCCCATTGAAGAACAAAACCAAGACCTTGCCAAATAGCATCTTTAGCTTTTTCTAAAGCAAACTCTTCTCCAACTTCTTGATTATAATTATCTACATCAACACAACTGCTAAGACCATGACATTCATATCCGGTAATAGTAAGAAGACTCATAAGAGTAGTTTTGTGTCCAATTCTATTTCCACGTTTGGCAGCAATAAAATTATCCACATCTTGCTCAAGAATTTTAGTACCGTCATTTTCAGGAGAAAGGCAAAAATAAGAAGCATCTGCTACATCTTTAGGACACCAAGATTTATATCCGTCTGGATAAGTAATTTCATATCCCATATCGTTAGGATTAGCATTTCCAACTCTGTAACCATGTTCTAAAGCCATGCTTACAGACATAGGCATAATATCAACCATTTTAACTCCAATAGCTTTCATAATTCAATGAATTTATTAATAACAGTTTTATAAAAATCAGCAGGCATAGAACCTGTAATACGAGCAACCTCTTTATCGTCTACACGAAAAATAAGAAGAGGAACAGCAGCAGTATGAAACATACTAATTCTTAGCTTAGCATCATTAAAAACATCTTTTTGAATATCTATATTATTAGGAAGATTATTTTCAAATATAGTATCAAAAATAATACTTTCAACTACTTCACAAGCAAGACATTCATGGGTTGCAACAAATTGAATTGTTTTCATGGTTTATTTACCAGTATGACCAAATCCACCAGTACCACGTTCAGAAGTACTTAAATCTTCAAGATTATCAACTTCATGCCAATGAATTTCTTCACGACGACGAACAAGAATTTGACAAATTCTATCTCCAGGATTATAAGGAAATATATTATCAATAATATCTCCCTCTTGAACAACGGTAGCATCTCTACGTTTGAATATAACAAGTAATTCACCACGATAACCGGCATCGAGAGTACCAGGAGCATTAGGAATATAAACATCATATTTAGTATTACTACTACGAGGACGAATTTCCATTTCATAATGTTTAGGAAGCTCGAAATGAAGACCAGTATGAACAATCCAACGGTCTTTAATCAAATCGTATTCGATACTCTTAGCAACAATATCCATACAACAATCGCCGTCTTTGCCATAAGCAGGAAGAGGAACAGACTTATCTTCACGATAAACTTTAATCTCTATATGATTAATATCACGTTCGAGCTGTTTATAAAGTAAGTCAAAGTCATTTGTATTATATTTAAAATCATAAATTGCATTTGCGATAGCAAGAGCTAAATTTCCCATTTTAATAAAATTGTTTTTAAGTTAATAATTAAGATAACATCTCTGCAAAATCAAAATTAAGAGCACGTTCAAGTTTCTTAGCTTTATCATTAAATAAAAGACTATCCATGCGTTTAGTTCCTTCGGCAGAAGTATCAACGTTAGAATAGTAACCACTAATAGCATTGAAAGCACCCCAAGCAGTACCGGCAATTTCTTTTTGACCAATACCACCATGATAATATTCATAAGTATCGCTAATGACATTAAGTTTTCGTGTACTTATGCCAGCATCGTTAATAGCAAGAGCATTGCGATATACAACTTCTTTAAAAGTATGTTTTGTAGTATTCAAAGCTTCAAGTTCAGTTTCTGTAAGATTACTCTTACAAATATACTCCATGACATCTTCATCAGTAAGTTTAATATCAGCAAGAACATTATAAGCCCATTCAGTATCTTTAATACGTTTCTTAGTAATACCAAGAATTTCGTGTGCTATTTCAATATTCTTATGAACACTTTCAGTATGACGAATACTAAAACTGTTAGTAGAAGTTCTAATCGCAGCATTAAGAGTATTTTGGCAGATAACTCTAATAGGCGTAAATAGAACACGAACACCGCTACTACCGTCATGACTATTAGTAAATACTAAATAGTTTTCAACAGGGTCGCCGTGAACAAGAATATTGTCAGGAAGTTTAGCACTAACGAAAATACGTTCACCATTACCAAAGAAACCAGCAGTTTGCCAAATAGCAGAATTTTCACCAATAACAGTATCGAAGAATTTAAAAGCAGCACTATTTTGAACAATAGTATATTTACCTTTTACCATACCAAGAGGAATTTTATAATCATCTCTATAAGTACAATATTGGTTATCACAACGAGAATAAATATTCTTACCAAGAATATGAGCATCGCTATCTCGTCTTTTAGCTTCGGTCAAATCATCGAGATTTTTATCCATATCGAGAGATAGTGGCATCTTAGCCACCATCTCTGCTTTCTTTACTTCCCAATTAAGCTGAGCAGCTTCAATTACTTGAGCAGAAGTTCTACATTGAGTAACATCTTTGCTACCTTTATATTGCCAAGGAAGTCCTTTAATACTATAAGCCATAATCAGATTTCTTTTAACAAGTCTTCTATAATATCAATAATACGATCGCGGTCATTAATACCACGAGTATCACGAATATACTTAATAAGTTCTTCAAGTTTATCTATAACATCAAACATAACTTTATCATTTAATAGTTAAAGATTGACTTTGACAAAGTTCAGCAACAGCAAGAGGAGTTTCACGAGAAGTAATATATTGTTTATAATCAGAAGCAGAAGAAGCGGCAACACGATTCGCTTCATGCTCGTGATTAAAGAACATATTAAGAACATCCCAATTTACTTTCTTGCAAAGATCAAGAAGATTAAGTTCAATTTCAAATTTAACTTTAGTAGCTTCAAGGTCTGCAACAGTAAATAAAGAATCATTTCTTTCTTCAATAGTTTCAGCAGCATCAGGATTTTCAGCAGCAAAGTTAGCATTTACAGTTTGAACAAAGCCTTCGGGGTCAATATTGTCAGCTTCATCTGCATCTGGTTGAAGCATATCAACATTCCAAAGTTCACGATAACGTTCAAGAACAGCATCAATTAAACCAAGAACTAAAGGAGCATTAGTTTCACAAACAGTAGTAGCACGAGTCATAAGTTTAGCATCATCTAACTCAATAACTTTATTGCCACTCTTATTAGAATTACCCCATTTAAGTACAGCTTCAAGCATAGCATCTTTAAGCTTCTTAGCGGCACGCTCACGAGATTTCTGAAGAACTTCAATACGTTGTTTTTCAGTCTTACAAGCAAGTGCACGACTTTCAATCATTGTAAACAACTTACGATAATTATCCAGTTTTTCATTAAGGTTATCTTGAGTAATTGCAAGCTGTTCTTCAAGTTCAGGAGTAATTTCACCGCCAGCATCAATAATTTCATCAACAATACGTTGTAGTTCGGCATCTATTTGATAAAGAGATTTATTCATATTTTAATAACTAAATTTATCTACAATTTTAAATCTATTAGCTTTAACACGAGCATAAGGGTCGCTATCCACATCGTCATTGTCGCTAAGAGTATGTAACCCGTCACCATTGTCAACAATATTAAGACCATTTGCGGTAGCATATATTTTATAGCCCCACCAATTAATACCAACTTGAACAATCTCAATAGGTTTATTTGCATTTGCGAGGCTCTGTGGCATAATGATAAGCAGGATTAAGATAACCAGTAAGATAAGTCTTTTCAAGAGGAGTAAGAACAGCTTTCTTTGCTTTCTTTACAAGAGCGGCTTGATAATTTTTAACAAGACGAGCAGGTACATGAACAGAATAAACACGATTGCCAAATTCAACTTCACGTCTAACAAGAGCGTTTCTCATAATTTGAACTTTATAAGGAGTTTTATCCTTATAATTTCTTTTATCTTTACTACCAAATCCAAAAAGTCTACTAAAAATATTCATAGTTGTATCAATTAATTAGTTAAAAATCATATCCAAATTTAATAAGTTCTTCACGTATCATACCGGCAATAATCTTGGCATTTGGATGAGGAGCGCCAGTCTTACCATGATAACGTAAATCAATAATATTGCGCCATTGGGATGCGGAATATGTATAAGCACAAATAGTAGCAGTATCGAGAGGAAGAATTCCACGAGCATCTTGACGGTTCATTTTATATTCATCGACAAGAACTTTATAAGAAGCAAAATTTTTAGCACAATCTCTAATATAAATATATGCTTTATTATGCTCATCGTCCATTAGCGTTTTATCTTCATTACGAATAACAGATTCTTGGATATAATTAGCTAAATCATAATCAAGCCAATGAGGACAACAAATAGTACCGTTTTCATAAACATAACGAGTAGATTGTTCAGCAATATTATTAGGACTAACACGATTAAGCTCACGAGAAGTACTAATCTGAGTAGTAACTTTAAAAGTATATCTCATAAGTCGCCAACCAAGTTCGCAATTAATAAATTCTTCAGCAGTAACAATAAATGGTTCAAAAGTTTTAAGAATATTATCTTTATGTTCAATATAAAAATGACCATTAGTAGCTAAATAAATAGCTTCACTACCAATAAGATATTCAACATAAGGACAAAATTCAAGTCTTGTGACAAGTTCTATATATTTATTATCTTTAGGAATAATATAATAAATAGAACGATGTCTAAACATACTAAGATGTCCAAGCTTTAGTAGATTATCAACAAGTTTTACATCATTGTTTCCGTCAGAAGCATAACAAATTCGAGCACATTTAGCAACATGATGAATCCAATCAGCATCTTGCTGCCAAAGCTCAACAGCGGGTTTAATAATATTCATAATTATATCTATGTATCTCCCCCGTAGAGGATGGTCAAATCAATTGTTTTCGCATAATATCATACATCTTGTAATAAAGAGAAAGAAGAGTAGTTTTATTATCAATATCAATACAATTTTCAAGAATATCAATTCTTTCGCTTTCGTGAACAGATTTATCATCTTTAGGTTCAAATCTATTAATACGATAAACAACTCCACCTTTATCTAAAATAGCATTAACTTCGTTTTGAAAACGAACATCAGGAATAAAACAAAGTCCATAATGATTAATACAAGCAGTAGCACGAAACATGGTATTATCAACCCAAATGTTTTGACTAAGATTATTACGAAACAGATTTGTTCCAATAGCTTGCATTAAATGACGAACTTTAACACAAACACGAGTGGTATTTAAAGGAATACCATAAGCAACAAAATCATTAAAATCAATAACATTATAACCTTTTCTAACAGCAATATTAAAATCAATGATTTTTCTTGTATCAAAACAATAAACACCATTGTCTTTTTTATCTCTATTATTTAAATCTTCCAAAGGAATATTAAAAACAATAGAAACAACATCTTTAAGAGCATCACCAAAATGAACAACAGGAAAATCAGCAGGACGATAATTAGCATCATGTAATTCTTTCCAAGCCTTATAAGTAGCATAAGTACCTTGTAGACGTTGGTAATTAAGAATTTCAGCAGCAGTATCTTTACCAGAACCAATAGTTCCAGCAAAACCAATAAGATTACGTTTACTAAAATTTATCATATCATTAATATTTGCAGCAAATATACGAATAATACTTAAACGAAGAAAAAACTATTAATTTTTTTTCATTTTCTGAATGACGCATTTTAAGGCTCGCTGTTAGACGTTTCTTGAAAGCAATACGATTAATCATCTTGGTATAGATAATTGAATGTAGCCAAAAAGAAGTAGGTCTACGGTTGTGTTTCATGTCGTTTTAGTTAGTTGAAAGCAGATATATAGCAAACAAAAAGGCTGGCAACAACAAGTTCATTGTCATCACCAGCCTTAATATTAGCTTATCGAATACGATAAATAACAGCTTTAGGATTATCTCGTTCTTCAACAAGAATACAATTTACATTGTAATTCTTATTAACAGAAGGGATAATATTATAAGTATAAATCTTATATCCACCGGTATAATCTCGCTTGATTTTAACAGCGTCTTCAACTTCATCAGCATAAAGAGCTACAAAGAATTGTGTAGTTCTATTATCGGCATCCCAACGTTGAAGAATGTTATAAGATTTAGCTTCAAAATAAGTAAATAGAATAAGAGATTTAAAGAAAGCATCATAATAAGTTTTAGTCTTATCTACTTTCTTAGAAGTAATAACATGATAATCATAAAGAATACTATTAACTTTATTGTTATCTTCTTGAGGAATTTCTTCTGTCTTTTCTATCGGCTTTGTAACTTTACTAAAATTAAACTTTGGCATTAAATCAAACTAACTTCTTTAATATGAAAAGGAACTCGTTCAACACCACTTCGTTCACCATAAGAAATAAACACAAACTTACCTATATAATCTTCTTTATGATTAAGAATATATTCTTGCTTATCATGAGGAAGACTAAAACGAGTTTCAAAAGTAGAATCGTTAATATCATTACGACAAGTAATAATAGGAAGATTACGTTTACGTTCAGGCTGAATATCAACAATTTCAAACTTACCGTCAGTCTTAGTCTTAAACTTTTCCATATAGCCAACACGACGACGACCGTATTGATAATCAACATCTGGATTACGAAGTATAAGTCCCTCAAAACCTAAATCAATAAATTTATCTCTCCAAGCATACGCATCAGTATCATTGCAAATATGATAAGTAGGAAGAATAACAAGCTGCTTTTTATTATTAAGATGTTTATCTTTACTATCGAAAATAGTAAACGGTTTTATATCAAGACGTATTCTATCTCGTTTATGCTGAACCATTTCTGGAATAGCAATATCATAACACCAAAATTGAAGAAGCTTATTATGAATATCATTCGGGTCTTTAACAAAATGATTAATCTCATTAACGCTATAACCAGGAAGATAAATCTCTCCATCAAGTGCCCAATTATCATCAAGCATATTTTGAATAATATCAGCAGACAGAGAATCAAATAGATAATCTTCAAGAGCAGTTAAAGTATTCCAAACAATACCTTCTCTACTTTGAAATCTAAGTCTAACAGGATTAAAAATAGTATCTCCTTTATAAGCAGTAATAAAACAACGAAGACCATTAATCTTCCATTGTCCTAACATACAAGAAGTTTTCTTCCAAACATTACCAGTATAAGTCTTAGCAAGCATAGGAAGAATATTTCCATTATTTTCGTTATTACGATAAGAGGGAAGATAAGCTGCAAGATAAGCATAACGAGCTTGTTCATCCTCTACGGGGGGTAACTGCGCGTTATCCTTGACATCCTCAATAGCTATATAACCTTGTTTCCTCTTTTCGTTATAACGAGAAATAAGCTCTTTATCAGCATCTTTTTGAGTAACTTTATAACTATCAGTATAAGTTGCTTTACCAACAATACCATAGTGGACAGTTATATAAGTTTTATCAGCATTAAGTTCAGCACTCCAGCGATAAGGCTGTTCAGCATTATTCTTTCTATACAACCATATTTTCATTCATTCTTAGGTTTAAATGTACCAAAACTAAATTTAACAGCACGAGCATTAAGAGCATCTAATCGTCTATCGGCAGCAGTTTTCTTTAGACTACCGTCTTCGGATAGAGTTTCTGTACTAACTTTTCCGCTAAACATGTCTTTTGTAGCAACTCTTCGAGAGCGAGGTTTACGTTCGACAACATCGGTTTTATCTTTTTTACTTTTAGCACCTTTACTCTTTTTATAGTTACCGATTTCAGGATGTGCCATTGCGAACGCTTCGTTCTGTTTATTAAGAGCATTAAATCTTTCTCGGTATATTTGACATTGTTCATCAGATAGTATTCCGTTATCAATTCCATGTTCTATTGTATAATTATATTCCCAACAATATCGAGCATAAGAGTAATGATTTACATTAATCGGATAACCAACTCCCTCAATATAACGAGAACAATCAAGACTATGAAGTAAATCATCAAGAGTACGAACATGACCTTTAGTTTGTATTTCGTAATTCGCCCAATTCTTATCATAAATATCGGGTTCAAAATTAATACTCATAACTATAAGTCTGATTTGTTTATCTTGAATATCAATACACGTTTAGGCTTACCAATAAGAACATAATTGTAACGATACCAAAGAATAGCATCAGAAGTCGGCGCTCCTTTAGCATAACCGTCAATTGTAGTAAAACAACCTTTCTCATAATCAAAATTAGAATGAACAAAGTTATCACTTTCTCCATGTCCAAGCAAATCAAATTTCTTAATAGCATAAGCATCTTGAGGATTATCAATATCTACTTCACCATAGCAAATAACGCTTTTGCGACTAACCTCAAGATTATTAAATCTTTCACCAAGATTAAGTCGTTCAGTATGTTCAAGAGTATCTTCTTGCTCTTTAGTAATTGGAATCATCATTACGACCTTTTCGTACATGTCCCTAATACGGCAGAGTATTGCTTTCTCCCGTATTCCAAGTAAGTTCACTGTCTTCTCCATTGTCTTCACTATTATTAGTTAGATAATTATAAACATCAACAATAAGCCGATTAACTATTTCATTTGAATATTCTTTCTTCAATTCACTAAAATCTTTAACGTCATATTCTTTAGGAATAAGAACTGGAGTAATATCATAAGCATCACGAAGCCAAATAGCTTCACGATAACCTGTCATATCATTATCCATAAGAGAAATAATGCTACCGCCAACGGCAAGCTTTTCTCTAATAAAATCATATTCTTTTTGTTTAAGACGATAAGTTTCATGAGGAAGATTAAGAACACCAATCTTCAAGTCAGCTGCTTCCACCCCCCGTAGAGGATTGGAAACATAGAAATGGTTCTCAATAGCAAGTCTATCTTTAGTGGATTTGGTTATAACAACTACATCATAATCATTACGTTCAAGATTAAGTACACCTTCAATATGATTACAATTAGTAATAAATCTAACATCACCTTTCTTTCGTTTAGGAAAATAAAGCTTAACATTATATATACCATGTTTATCTTGTCCAAGAACATAAGCATAACAAGGGTCTTTCTTGTCATAATAATACTTAGGCTCAGGATTAGAATAACGATTAATATAATATTGCTCAATAGGATAAACGAAATGAGTGTTAAGATGATTAAGACTAATACCAAACTGTTCCCAATATGCTTTATCCAATTTATTCCAAGGACGAGGAGCAATTTCGATAACCGATTTACGATTACGAATTTCTTGAAGAGAAACAGCTATTTGTGCATCAACGTTGGCATCTTTTTCTTTACCGTAAATAATATCACGAAAAGTATAAACTATATGACGGAGAACGAAAAGAAAATCAGGTTTGTTATTAATGTCTATGTTTCGTTTGACAATACCAGACAGAACATACGCAGCGGCATCAAGACAATCTCCCCAAAAATAACCAGCAAAATCTCTACCTTTAAGAACACCTTTATTATTATAACGAAAACCAAAACTCGGATGTTCATCAGCTCTAAAAGGACTGGAAATAAGATTGCCGGTATCAATACAGTGCTGGATAACATAATCACTTATACCTGAATATACGGAGAAAATTGTAACTTGACTAACTTTGGAAAATATAAAGTCTTTAGTAAGCGTACCATTATTAATAGTTCTTCTCATATTGTCATTGTCAATAGTAGTAAAATAAAAAGGCTGTGAACCGCCAATATAGCAATTCACAGCCTTACAGCCAAATTTATTTACTACTTATTTTTCGCCAATAATAGCAGCTTAGAACGGCAAATCATCAGCAGGATTAGTAGCAGCGGCAGGAGAAGCAGGCATAGGAGCTGCACCATAACCGCCTACTGGAGCACCGGCAGGTACTTGCGGATTGTAAACACCGCCAACAGCAGGAGCGCCTGGAATCGCAGGAGCAATCGGAGCTTTAGCAGTTTCACGATAAATCAAGCTTTCTTTAGTCGGGTCAACATGGAGAACTGGAGCTTTAGTTTGGTCGAAGATTTCAATAACACCTTCGCCAACAAAGCCATTGAAACCGAAATCGCCAGCACCGTTACCACTTACAATAGGTTTCCAAGCATTCTTAACTTTAGTAAAGCGAAGCAGCTTCATCCAAAGAGGAATATAAGAACCAGCAGCGGTTTTGTAAACAGGCTTGCCATTGTTTTCCATAATAGCAATGAAATTCTCAAACAGAACTCTCCAACCAGCCAGAACTTCTTCGGGTTCAACAGGAACATATTCCATTTGCTCGTTAAAGTCTTCGTAAGGAAGTTCGAGAGCATCAGCCATTTCTTCCGGCATAGGCTTACCTTTGAGAACGAATACGTTCAGAATGTGTTTCAGATAATCAAAGACTTGATTAACTTTCCATTCATCGGCAGCACCAGGAATAGTAAGAGCGTTACTTTCAACAGGAGAGAAACGAAGAGTAACATACTTACGAGCAATTGCATCTTTAGCATTACTTGCAAAAGTAAATACTAAACTTGGAACAGAAAGACCTGCAAAAGAAGCACGACCGCTATCTTCTTTCTCGGTAGCCCAAGCAAGTTCAACAGTTTCAAGATGACCTTTGAAAAGATGAGTAGCTTGGTTAATGTCACGTTCGTCAAATTTAAGACGAGCAGTACCACGACTTTCGGAAAGACCACGACGGCGTTTCTTAGGGGCTTCAGTAGTTGGTTGATTCTCTACTTTAGTTTCTTCAACAGCTGTATTAGCAGCAACATTTTCTACTTCGGCTGCTTGCGCATTAGCAGCCATTTTTGTAGTTGGCATAATTTAAACGTTTAAATGGTTAATAAAATAAAGACAAATAAAAAGGCGTACAATCAACAATAGTATCATGTACGCCTTTTATATCAGTTATCTAAATAACGGAGAATTATTCAGCAGCAGCTTCGTCGGCAGCAGCTTCTTTCTTAGAAGCGTCTACGTTACGACCACGGGTCGGAGTTTCGTCTTTGTATTTACCAAGCATTGCAACCTTAACTTCAACGTTCTTGCAACCGTCATGGTAGATACCAGTACGAAGTTCAGTTACATCTACTTCAAAAGTACGATTAACAGTCTTAGCTGCTTCACCCAAATCAGCTTTCAGTGTAGCCCAAACAGCAGCATCAGAGAAAGTCAGAGCTACGCCAGTACCGGACAAGTTGGAAGAATTGGCACATTTAGCACCTGAATACTTTTCAACTTCATCGGCATCAATAGTCTTAGCCAGCATCTCGATTTGCTGTTCTTCCGTGATTCCCTCAGCTTGCAGAGAAGCAGCAAAATCGGGGTCGCCATTCTGAATAGCACTTTCAAGAATAGCTGCAAAGTTATTCTTAACATAAAGCAGCTTGTCGGCGATAGTCATACGTTCTTTGCACATAACGGGGTTGCCTTTAGAGTCAAATAATTGAACACCTTTAGCAATACCCCATTCGTCAAATTCAGCATGGATAGCGGCAACACCCTCCGGAGTGTTAATATCAATACCGTTTTCTGCACACAGAGCAACAAGTTCCGGATTACGTTCCGCAATAGCCTTGTCAACTTCGGCAACAGTAGAGATAAACATTACATAGTCACCATTAGCCAGACCCAAAGCACGAGATACAGGCGGAGTGATACGGAATGCACCAACTGTCGGATTAATAACCAATTCAGGTTCACTAACAACACCACGTTTAGCAACGTTAACTGCACCAAGACCAAAACTCAATTTACCATTTGCAAAAGTTTTCATACAAATACGTTTTTTAAAATGTTAAACAATATAATAAAAGAAAAGGTAATCAATAAATTAATCGACACTTTCAGCACTAATGTCGATAATATCCGCATCGTTAAGTTCACGACCACTAACAATTTTCAATTCAGAAGTTTCCATAACTCCGAAAAGAATATCCGAAGCAATATCACGAGCTGCATAAGTAAAAGCCCGATGTCCAATAAGAATACGAGCATATTTTTGGTATGTATCTTTCGTAAACATACCTGCTGCTTGAGCTTCTAAATAAGAAAAATGTCCAATAGCGTGAACTTCTTTACCTTTAACGATGCGGCAAAGGTCATACTCCGTAACAAAGTCAATAGGCTTAGCCGGAATACGAGTTATAGGTATCTTCTTTTGAGCAATAATATTATTAGCATGTTTCTGATTAACAGCTACTTGATGATGTTCAGTAAGCTGATATTCACGATAAGTATTCCCATTAAAATCTTGATACCACTTAACGGGATAAACATATACATGTTCAGTATCAGCTTCTGCTTTCTTAGTAGCTTCATCAGCATTTGTAGCTTTAATACAAAACTCTGGAAGAAGATTTTCAGCATAAACATTAAAGCCATCAGTATATTCATACTGAGGAGTATAATCTTTGATAAGTTCCCAAGTTACTCCTGCCCTTGACAATAATGCTTTAATAATATGAATATCAGTCCCAGTCTTACCATTAATAACATGAATGTGTTCAATACAAGTACTAAATGGAAGACCTAAATCTTGTGCCCGCATAAGGATAGCAAGACCATCATTGACAGACTTAACACCACCTTTTTCACTTCTCATAATCTTAGTGATAAGCATTTCAGCAGCAGCTTGTTGCTTAGCATCAAAAAGATTAATAGAACTAAAACCACGAGCATGATTAACAGGAAGATTTTCATCTTTAGTTGCAGTAGGAACAACATCTGCAACTACTTCTTGTCGTTCATTCGTTTCTTTATTCTCCATTATTTCAAAGACCTAACTTTTTGTTCTTGATTACATTGACAAAGATAGATATTATCTTTAAACTAACAATCATCAGCAACGAAAAAATTTTGTTGATTATCATTTTTAACAATTTCGTGCATCGGGCTGTTTTTCTCCTTGTTCAGTTCTTTTTCCTCAATCGTACCAGCAAGATACAACTTATAAAATACAGCCTTATCTGTATTAAAATGAACACCGTTATAACGATAACGAAACTCATCAATAGTATCGTTAAACGGGGTAGTGAAAATAACGGCATCTACGCTGCATTCCAGCCCCATATAGGAACGATTTTTCATACTCAATACATATAATAAGGTGGACTTCTGAAAGTCGCTTAAATCGCACGAATTGGCGTCAAGATTAAAACGTTCGACATTAAGATTAGAAAGAGCTTGTGCTTTATAAAGACGAATTTCACCTTTATTGTTTCCAGATTTATAACGTACATAATCGCCAGTTCTTTCGTTAATAATAGCTTTAGGAGCAGCAGCATCATGATAATCACCGCAAGCAATACCATTCTCAAGAAGACATTCAGTTATAGCAGCAGCAAATTCACCACGCTTAGAAACAATAAGAACTTTCTTACCTTTAAGCTGATTATTAAGCAAATCTAAAATAGCATCAAATTTACTATAATTATCGGTAAGAAGATTCTTTCGTTCTCGCATGATATTATAAGCTGTATTAGCTCGTTCTTCAAGAGAAGTAGGATTAAAATAGGAATCAACTTCTTTATCAAAAGGATTATTTGGGTCGAGTTTATCACTCCAACCATTATAAGCAGCAATACCAAGACGAACTTGTTCAGCACTTTCTCCGGTATATTTGTTACCATTACGAGCAAACTCCATAGTTTCAAAACTACCAAAGATATTAATACAGCCAGTAATATAATCAGTATATTCCTCATACTTCTCTTTATCACCAGCTTTAGTAAAACCAAGCATGATACGATGTTCCTCTACGGGGGAGATAACAGATGTAATGTCTGTAATCTTAGCACTATTCATTGGCGGAAAAAGCTTATAAATTTCAGCTTTATCAGCAGCAGAATATTTATCATTACCAATAGCGTTATTCATAATAAACAAACCATACTTTGTTCGAGAAGCAACAGCACGAACTCCAGCAACAGTTTTAAGATTTACATAAATAGCAATATTGTAACGATAGTTAACATCATGTCGAATATAATCGGCACTTAACGCAGTATAATTAGTGGTAGGAATATTATTTTTGTTAAGAGTATTAACTACCGCAGAACGAGTAGCATAACAATCAACAATAATAATAATTTTAGTAGCAGGATTTTTAGCAATACTCCTTTGACAAATTTCAAGACAAAGAAGAGTTATGTCCTCATCAAGAGTATAAATATAAGTTCCATTGGCATTAAATTCACTAACCCAACGAGTAGCAATATCGTAATAATTATTAGGTATCTTCATAGTCATCTTCATCAAAGAGAGAATTATACATTCCAGCTTTTTTCTTAATCTTAGTCTTACCTTTTCCTTTAGGAGATATACCAAGCTTTACAGGATTGATAATCTTATACGCTTCATCATAATAATATTTATAATTAATATCACGAAGAGCAATATCAACATCATCAAGGCTGTTACAAACTTTAACTTGAACTCCAGCAGCCATACGTTGACGAGCACCGCTAATATTATGAACTTTCTCAATCATATATCCATTATTAGCTACATAAAAACGAACATAACGTTGAGAAACGTGAACGGTATATTTACCGTCAACAACTTTGGTTTCTTCAACATGGAACTGTTTCCCAATGTTTTGGCTCATACAGAAGTCAAGAATATTAGTTGCAGCTTTAAGTGTATCCATGACAGGAACATGATTGATAAAGTAATCATAAACAGCTTTACTAACAATAGGCATACTATAACCTTTTTGAAGGTCATTAAGATACATGAGAGGATTAAAAGTTCCTTTAAGTTCATCTTCGAGTTTAAACTCGCCAGTTTTCTTATCTTTAACTCGAAATTGAGCAATATAATTATTCACATCACGAGCTATAAGACAATGAAGAACATCACTATCAGCGCTCATACCAGTTCTTTTTTGCCAATCTTTAGAAATAGCATTAAAAGTTTCTATTTGGTCTTCATAAACCTTAACCATAATACCATCAGTATTAGCAGAAATAATACGAATACCGTTAGCTTCAAGTTCTTCACAAAGCATAAGCATCATTAATTGCCCATTTATAGTAACTTGAAGAGTTGCAAGACGGTCATATAGAGGCCCGTTTTCAAAACCAAATTTACCATAAATAGAATTAATAACTATCTTAAGAACAAGCGCAAGAACATCACGAGGAATACCGTCTACAATAGCTTCATCAGAATGTTTAACTGTAACACGAGTATCTTTCATCCATTGGATAAGATTACGAAAAGCACTCTTAACCATGTGAGCTGGAGCAACTCCATAATAAGCCATGATTGAAGGATAATATGAAGCAATATCGAAATGAAGAATTGTATAAAGACGTGAATCTACGGGCTTACCAATTATCTCCCCCGTAGAGGAACGATAAACTCCATTCCATTCAGTAGTACTCCATATTTCCATAGGAATATCTTTGCTATGAAGACCACCCGTAGCCAAATTATAAATCGTTTTGCCAATAACAATCTCTTCTTGAAGAGAATCTTTATTAACTCGATAAACAACAGTCTTTCTAAGCTTAGCAAGTAATTCTTGAAGTTCAGGTTTATGAAACCTAACACAATCAAAAATAATCTTACCAATACTCATGGCTTTACGTTCGGTTCTTCCGTCTTTCCAACGGTCATAAGGAATACCACTAAATTTAGTATAGAATTTCTGAAAAAGAACATCAGCCATATTACTACGGCTACTATTAAGCACATCTACTTCGTAACTTGCGCTAACAGCATAACGAGATTTAATTTCATCAGGTTTAAGACGAACTATTTCAGCAACAATAAAAACATCGTTAAGATTGTAATGAAGCATATCAGGAATATATTCATCAAGAATATACCTATCCCACTTATCAATAGTGTTATTAAGTTCTTCAAGACTATATCCTTTATACTTTACATCTTTACGATAATACTCTGCTTCTTTCTCGTTTATAGGCGGAAGTTCATATTCAAGAAGTTCATACCATTGAAGATTAATAGAAGTTTGTTTAAGACCTTTAGGAATATATTTCTTTTCTCCTGTTTGACTATCGTTATATGAACCAGCTTTGTTAAGAGCAAAGATTTTCATAACATCAACTCCAACAAAAGGAAGTTTAAACTTATTAAGACTACGAAGAAAGAAATCATTTTTACCAGCTTCCTTATCATTCTGAAGTTCAATAATACGTTTACTTGTTTGATAAAGTTTAGTTATAAGTTCTTTGGTAGTATCAAACTGATTAAAATACATAAGAAAAGCAGCAACCATAAGATTGTCATAACTTTTACTATTGTATCCATATAAGTCTGTACGAGCAGGAAAACCATTACTGTCAACAGCAAATTTATAAATATAATCAACCATGCTAAATAGTTGACTGTCATCAGTAGCAGTAATGTAAAACTTTTTGTTTTTAATTCGACTAAGCCTATCTTTAATAACCCCAACTGTTAGTTTCTGAATAAGAGGAATTTTCTTTCCTTTATCATTAACACAATCTTCAAAAGCTTTAAGATAGTCAGCCAAATCAACAAAAGTAATAGAAAAGAAATTAGGAAGTACTTCGACATCGAAACATTCTATTCGGAGCATAATGTTAAGTTCTCATATATCTATATTTATTAAAATGTTGAATAGCTTTAGCAAGTTTGCTTTTTACAGCTTTAATATGCTCGGCATCACCAAGTTTGGTTAAATTGAGAGGAATATAAAGAACATGATAACCATTAGAATAAAAGCTTTTAAAAGTACTATTTCCCGGAAGAACAGTATTCCAAGCACGTCCAAAGATTATCATAAATTTATATTTAATAGGAGCAAGTTCTTGACACATAATTCGATTACAATGAATATTAGCATCTTTAGTAACGTTATAAGGCGGATACCGAGGACATTTAATATCATAAGTAACATAACATTGTTCAAGTAGTTCGTAATTAGTTATATCAAGCCACATAGCTTTTAATATACCAATGAATCTATCTCTATTTTCCTTAGCATAAGCACGAGGAATAACAAGAACAGTATCAGAAGTAATACAACCAATTCCTACTTCAATATTACGACCAGTATTAAATAACCGATTAGGACAAGAAGCACAATAGGCGCATGTATCAACAGTCATATAGAAAATCATTCTTCTATTATAACACATCTATCATAACAATAACCTTTAAACATTGGAGAATGAACAAGGACAACATCATCACTTTCAGTAATATCATAATTAAAATGTTCATCACAATACATCATCCAAGAATATTCAGTTTCTTCTAATAGAGCAACAATAAAAAGATTAAGTACTATTGTATAACCAACAATAATACCTTTATCGCCACGACTGGTAATACAATTTTTGCCTATATATTTGCCAAAATTAGAGATTTTATCTAAATGAACTTTCTTTTTAGCCATAGTTTAAAACTAAGAAATCAGAAGCACGAGAACAAGCAACATAAAGACGTCGAAGTAAATCATCAGCATTTGTATAAGGATGTCCATTCTTATCAAATACCATATCATTTATATCAACAAAAACATTCTTATATGTACTGCCTTGCAAATTAAATCTTATATCTTTCAATATAAGCCAGACTATATCTTAAACTATACTTTTAATAAAATCGTATTCTCCTGCACTACAAGAAACTTTTGTTTTAAGTTGTTTAGCAACATTACCAGCAGCATATTTACTTCCAACCAAATCATTTATTTCAAATAAATATTCAATTTTAGTAATAAGTTTACCGCATTTAAAACAAAAAATAGGTTTATCAAGTTTTCTTGCAGCAGGATTTTTAGTTCCTTTTTTAGAAAGACTTAATAAATTTATGTATAGTTTCTCTCCGTTTCCTACAAATTTTATGATTTGTAGTACTCCCTTTCGGGATAGTCGTTGAGCCTTACTGTTATCTTGATTCGCATCAAAATGAGCAGTCTTGGTTGCTGATTGTCATATATTAATAACTTTTCAAGCATTCACACTTAGATTTTCATCTTATGTTGTAGCGTTATTAACTTCACGAGGTTCCAGCAGTTAGAAGAGTTTTACAAGACCCAAGTTAAGCCTTGTGCGAGGTAAGAGCAAAACCGTAATCAATATCACGAGTAAACATAATACGTCCAAGAGTATCTCGAACATCACAAAGAAGAAGATATTTACGTTTAAACTCAAAATACTTTTTCCATTTAGAACTTCTATCATAAGATTGAGCAGCTTTAGCAGTTTCAACAAGATAGTTTAGTTCTTGGCAATAAGTATTAAAAGTATAAGCATCTCTATGGTCAATAACAAACAAAGGTTTAGTAATTCCACCACCATGAATAGCTTGGAACTTAACCATAAAACCTTTAAAGCCATAATCTTGGTCAACAAAATTAAGAATATCACGAATAATATAATCTTCGCTATTATTAATAATAATATCATTGAACTCGTCAACTATTGTAGTATAACTCATAATCAAATCATTATTGTTAAGAATAGACCTGTCAGCATTTTTAATCGTAACATTCCTAATATGATTATTCCAACCAGTAACAGCTTTGTTTGTATAAGCAACAAGACGATATAAATCTACATCCTTTTCAAAATCTTTATCAACGAAACCACGATTAATAAGTTGTTTAAATTCAGCATTACCAACAACTATATAACCTTTTCCGTTAACAACATCCTTGCGATGATTACAAATATAAGAAAGAAAATTATAACTTCTATTCTTAATATCTATACGAAGAATGTCAAGAAGCTCTCGAATAGGATTAGTATCTTCTTGTCGAACAATCTCAGTAAGGCGATTAATTTTACTCGCTACTTTAAAAGCATAAGAAACAGTTTCTTTAACAGGAGCAAGCTGGCTATCATCGCCAATAAAAATAACCTTAATTTCTTGTTTTCTACAATAAGCAAGTATATAATTAACAAGAGCACGATTAAGCATCGAACTTTCATCAATTATAAGAACTCGTGTAGTATCGCCATTAAACTTAACGCTACCAACAGGTTTGAAAGCTGGATTATTTGGGTCAAAATCTTCAATGTCAACATCAAGACGAAAACCAAATAGTTTTTGAATAGTATCAACTTTCATTTTAGTAGCATTAGCAAGAACACGACAAGCTTTATGTGTAGGCGCAGCGCAGATAATCATAGACCTTGTATAACGACAATGTTCAATAACATATTTCATAACAAAAGTCTTACCAACGCCACCAGCCCCACATAAAGCTTGTACGTTACTACCTTTAGAAAACGGAGAAGCGATAAAATCAATAAGAGCATCAACAGCCTTTTGTTGCCCTTTATTAAGAATAACAGTTTCTTGATTTCTTTTACTTGGGACAAACTCCATTATCTGTATTTACTTCTTTTTCTTTATTAATATATTCTTCATATTCTTTATAAGCATCAGATATTTCTCTTACATCAGAAGGATTGTAACGAACAATAACATGAAAACGAATAATACCAAGAGTATCCTTAATCAAATTGCCTCGTACAATAAGACCATCAGCAATAGCAGAATAGAATTTCTTATTCATGCTAATTCGACTTTCTTTATCTCGAATAATCTTAATACGATGTCCGTATTTATCTTTACCACGAAAATAAACAGTCTTACGTTTAAACGTTTTATGACTGTCAGGGTCAAAGAAATAAGAACCATTAAGTCCAAGATAAGGATTATTGATATAGCATTTAAGAACTCCATCAACAGTAATAACTTTACCTGTTACATCTCTTGCTATTACATCATCTTTCTTAACAGGAGAACGCTTCTTGGGTTGAAGCGCAGATAAAGAGAAATTAAACTTAACCATGACTTTAACGTTTACGAGTCATAATCTTGTTTACTTTAGCGGCAAGAATGTCTTTAGGTTTGTGCTTGATATTTACATCAGCAGCGGCATCAGCATCATCTTTCTTCTCTCCTTTACGGGGTGGGACATTATCTTTATAGATTTTCTTATACCTGCAATAATTGCAAAGAAAATCCAATTTGCCGTTAGTACTGTTACCAAGAGGAATACCATTAGTAATAGTAATAACTTTGACATTAGTATCAATACTGATACCAGACATTCTTTTAAGAACGTTAACAACTCCAACTTCGTCGTATTTTCCCATAACTTTACATTGGTTAAATTAAACATATATAAATAATAAATAAGCCGCAATTATGGCAATAATAATCCAAATACTTTGAGTGTCATACTTGTTATGAAATACATATTCGTTTACAAGACAAATATTAAGACAAACAAGAATAACAATAATATCAGTAACAATATTCATAGTATCACGATTTAACTCCCCCGTAGAGGATGGAAACAACATCAAATCATCTTATCTGCAAGCAGAACGGCAATAGCAACAGTACTCCAAATAATAGCTGCAAGAACAATAATAATTATAATTGCAGCTTTAATCCAAAACTTTATTTGCCATCTCATACTTTACGAACGTCAAAAGAAATAATAGTAGATTCTTCTTCGACAGAATAAGTAGACTTAACAAGGTCAATAGGAACAGCAGCACCTTTGATATGGTTGTTGACAAAATAGCGAGCAGCAGCTCTTTGGCAATTTTCTTCTGTTTTACCAAGAACAATAATAACAACACTTGCATCGTTCGTAGAGGAATATAGTTTCATCATAATATTAAAAATTTAAAGATTCAACAAGAGTAGGAAAATCACAGTCAATTTTAGTAATATGATAATTATCAAATCTATCTTTCATTCTAACGTTAATACTATTGGCTGTACATTTAATACATTTAATAGCTTTAACATAAAAAGAATTATTATCAACAATTTTATAAGCATCATCAGGAGTAAAAGCACAAAGATAATAAATATAAGCAAGAATAATCTTAACTCCAGTTATCAAAGCATTTTCTTTAGTAATATAATAAACACCATTAATTACTATATGCTCAATTTCTTTATCTCCTGAAATATGAATAACAAGATTATAATAATTATTTCTTTTATCAGCATGACACCAAATACCAAAATTACCATGAAAGAAAGCAACAACTTTCTCTATATCATCAGTATTATCTTCCATAAGAGCATTAAGCATAATGTTAGTCTTAATGTCTTTCTTACAATCAGTACTAAATCCAAACATAATTTTGTATTATATAATAAGAAATAACGCATTTACAGCCTCGTCACACGACTTTTATTCGAGAACGATAGATTAATCATTTCGATATAGAAAATCGCATGACGGGCAAAAGAAGCCTATCTACGAAGATGTGGCGGTCTGCTTAAACACTTCTCCGAAATACAGCTTATCACCAACTGGGGAGCGGTACGAACACGATAAAGAACTTTATCAGCATCTTTAGCAAGACTACGGTCTTCGACAATTCCAAAACGTTTTTCAGGTATTACCCAAACAACATCGCCGACTTTATAAGCAGCCATATCTTCAACGGCTTTTTCTCTAACATCAGCATCAATGATTTCTTCAATATTATCCATAGTTATTTAGATTTTTGTTCAAGAGCTTCAATAAGACTTTTATTATGCTTAATAATTTTAGCATTATTTTCGTTAACATCTTGAGCAGTAGCAACAATTTTAATCATAAGTTCATGGTCTTCTTTGTGATATTTATCAAGAAGATTGACACGACTATATAAAACATCGCAATAATCACGAAGTTTATTAGTTCTACGCCACAGTGCATTAATGGAAATGATAGCCGCTATCAACCATAATGACAAAAGCATTATTATTGTTAATAATAATTTGGGATTTAAAATAGTTTGTTCCATAAATAAATATATTAAGTGAATAATAATTAGCAATAACAAAAAAGCCAGCACTATTCTCACGAACGGTACTGGCACTATGACAAAACAGATTTGTAAACATAGGTTCACATTCAACACAAGTAGCATTGTTATAACTAACCTTTTAAACTCTAAGACAATGAACTAAATAAAGATTAACAAGAACCTATTTAGCCGCAATCACACCCCGTAGAGGATGCAAGAGCTTCATTGTTTCGGCTTCAATTCGCCATCATCAGTTAGAGAAAGAATAATAGCACTATTCTCACGAACCGTACCATTGTCAAGACAAATAATTAAGTTTAATAAAACAGATAACTAAAATCGCAGACGCTTCTGCACTATGACAAACATTAATAAAAACAAACACTATCTAACTAAATGCACAAAATAAATAGAACTATTGCTATTCTCACGAACTGCAATAGTAAGGTTAATCATTTAGAAATTAAGTTTACGAGCATTACTATTCTCACGAACAATAAGGCAACAAATCCATGTAGAAATATATGTACGAACAGATTGTCATTTATTGGCTCTACGAGCAAGTTCTTTTTCCAAATCTTCTTTAGAAATACCGGAAAGGTCAACAGTTGTATTGGTTCTTTCTTTATTTTCTTCAATAGCATTAAATCTGTCCCAATAAATATTATCAAGAACTTTCAAATCATCTTCAACAATATGATTGATATTGTCGTTCCAGTTCTTGATAAGTTTACGATAGATATTGAAAGCATCGAGAAGATTTTTAAGAGAACCGAGTTCAATATCTCTGGCTAACTCAAGAACATCATGAATAGCAAGAACTCGTTCAAGAACATCGAAATGTTTACCTTTATCAAAGATAAGTTCTCTTTGCTCAGCAAGAGTAGTTTCTTTAAAAGATTTAGCAAGTTCAAGACAATCGGCAGCTTTATCATTAAGCTCGTTAATAATATCTTGACGTCTTCTTTCAACATTGTCTTTATCACAATTATCACAATCACCATTGCAGCCAATCATTTCACAAGCAATAATAGCAGCAATTTTCTTAGCATCTTCTTTTTTCATATTAATATAAGTTTTAGTTTAATCATAAAAACCAAAATCGTTACTATAAGGAGCATCGTCTGGCATAATTCCATTATATTCAGAACTGTTATCTAAATCAGTATTAACAAGTTCAGCATCAATAGTAATACCAGCGACATTATTATCTTCTTTTTGAGGTGGAATATAAACTATTTCCATATATAGAAGTAATTAGAGTACTGCCCCGATAAAGAATAACATTATCAAATTGAGAATGAAATAAAGCAGGTTGTTTAGCTTAGGTTATCCTCTACGGGGCAGGTGAACAAACTATTTGTTATTATTGGTATTACCAAGAACGTCTTCTCCGTGAATATCATTGTCAACAAAGAAGTTTTCAAGAACAACGCCAGCATCACGAGCAATGTCTTCAAAACTCTTAGCGAAAGAACGGATAAAGAAACTCTCAGTATAAAGAAATTCTTTATTAAGACCATTTTCTTTAAGCTGGAATTTATTCCAAAGGAAATTCACATAGCATTTGCTATCTTGTTTAACAAGACCACTTTCTTTTGCAGCTGTGATAATATTCTTGGCAGTATGGCGACGAATATCACAATTGAAATTAAGAAAAGCAGCAATTTTAGCAGTGCTTTCAGGAACACCTTTGGGAATAACAGTTTTTCTGTCTTGTTTGTTACTTGGTTGATTAACAGGAGCAGTGGCTGTAACAACAGCAGCTTCATTGGTAGGAACATTTTCTTCCATAACAGTAAGTTTTAAAAGATTAATATTATTATTGATTTTATTATCATGGCAACAAATATAGAAACTATATTTATACGACCAAAACAATATAGGAAATTATTTATTAAATTGTTACCAGTATTGGTAATAGTATTAGCGACAATCATCTAAATGCTTAGTATCAGTAGAATAAATCTTATTCGTAGCAAGACTACAAAAATTATAATAACAAGAATAAATATAACGATGTTAATCATAATATTATAGCGAATGCTATTAATGAAGATAATAAAACTGATAAAGCTAATCTTATTGAAGCTAATAATAAGGCTCAATGAGGCTTTTATTGAGGCTAAGCCTAATCAAGATGAACGTAATAAAGCTAATAAAGCTATATTTAATGCCGATAGGCAAGCTGATAGAGCTACAAATGTAGATGCGTCTGATAAATATAAAGCGGTTGCTGGTCAAGCTAAAGCTAAACTTGCGAATAGACGAGCTAATCAAGCTACAAAAGCGGATACGAGAAGAGGTGAGAGAAAGGCTAAACAAAAGGTTAAGAAAGGGAAGATTAGACAAGCTAAATATGGGAATAAGAATAAGAGTGATAATAAAGATGATAATAAAGGTAGAGGGGAGAATAACTTTAGGTTATGGGAGATAACTAAAAGTTATAAGGCGGTGGAATGGGGAAGTACAGCCAGACCATTAGCATTATTCTTATTCTCTTTTCCATTCTTATTTACATTCTTATTCTTATTATCACTACAATCTTCTTCATTATTTCCATATATACCTACTCTCGCAAGCTCTCTACGAGAACTTCCTCGATTAAGCACCATATTATTAGCTTTATCTTTAGTCCGCATGGCATGAGCTACATCTCGTCAGAGATTTAGCGAAAGGGAAGGGGGGACATATAAGGGGGGATAGGAAAGCGCGTGCGCAGGCGTATGCGCAGGTACATTATATAAAATAGAGATTCTACTACTAAAGCTCAATAAAGTTCATCAGGAGCATCAGTATTGACACCTCTAAGCTCAAATATTCTTCCATTAGCATCCTTTCTAAACACTCTTCTATCACTCTTATCCTTACCTTTACCCGCAGCATCAACATTAACTATACAATTAGCATCAGCATTAGCTACACTATCGGTATCATCATCAAGCTTATGAACAGTTTTAGCGCTCCAAATATAATCTTCAATATCAATTATTTTTCCAGCAGTAACAAGTTTAATAATATCATCAGCAGCTTTGATACAATCTATTTTACCATGAACAGCATCAGCTATAATATCAATAGCAGCTTTACGAAGAGCTTTATATCTTTTAGCAAGAGCTTCCTCAACAGCAAGACTGCGCTTAATAGCAGCTTCTTTATCAGTCTTAGGTTGAGCATCTTGATGAGGAGTATTAACAACAGTATCAATAACTTTAGCAACAGCATCTGTATCAACATTAGCAGCAAGAGCTTTATTTAATATATCTTTCATATTATATAATTTTTACTAAGTACAACTTTACCATTAACAAAATCAGGATGTGTATTATCACCATAATATCTTTTATAATCAGCAACAAAATCTTCATATCGACCATAAAACAAAGCATTATGATTAATAATATATACATTCTTTTTGTCAGTACGAGCTATAATTCTATTTTGACAAGCAAATTCGATAGCTGATGTAAGACTTCTAAGACTACATTCTTTATCTTTAGAAAGCTCTTTAAGATTAATAATAATAACATTACTACCCCAAACAAGATTACGAGCAATACTCACAAGCAGATATATTTGAATAGGTGTAGCTTTTTCGAGCGCAGCAAGATAAGCATCACCAACTCGTTTAAATATAACATTGCCAGGAGATTCTTTAGTTAAATTAATAGTAGCATTACTAACACCAATACGATAATAAGTATCAGTATGAATATTGTTCTTATTAACAAAACCAAATGGAGTAATAACAACTTTCTTTGCAACAGCAATAACATTATTAGTATAATCTTCAATTACTTTAACAGCAGCAGCAAATTGACTTTCTGTAATATCATTATGAGCTTTAGCAGCATTAATATCTTTAACAACTTTTGCTAAGATTTTCTTATTCAGATTAACTGTCGGCATTATAACACATTTTTGATTAATAATCGACAAATATAATCATTATTGGAAATTTCCGTGCAGTAGTGCAGGGAAAACAGCACATTTATATGCGCATGTGCAGCAAAATGTGCTGTTCCAACGACATCAACAAGTTCGTGCCTATATGAAAATCAAGCAGTTACAAATTGTCAGTAGGTCTATTATAGATATACGATATATACATTATATATTTATCTGCATCCATATATTATTGTGCCATTCAAATGTAGCATTATTATAATCAAGACGATAATTAAGACGATTGTCATCTGTTACATGATGATAAACAGCGTTATCGTCAACTTCATGATGTTTGGTATGACCATCAAGATAGAGGAATGTTTCTTTGTTCATAATTGTAGGGGTTTAATGATTAGTAATCTCATGACCTTGCTTATCAGATTGAGCACAAACGACATCTTGACAAGCATGGAAAAGCTTATCAGATAGGTCACAATCGTTTGCCAAGATATTTAGCTGCTGATGAATGAGAGTTCCCAGCCTGCATAGCTTGCCCATGCCCACGAGGAGCACGAGCAACAAGCTATTGCAATTCTTTTCGGCATCTATTAAGACACCATGCAGCAGTAAGAAGAACACCAGAAACAAAAATAAGCCCAAACATTTGTTTTGTTTCAAGATTAGGCAGATTTTCGGAGAGCATAACAAGGAAGATTAAGCCCAACAATGTGAACTTGATGATAAACACCCAAAGAAGAATTTGTTTAAATAACTTCATAACCAATAATATTAAGAGGTAAAACAATAAAAGGGCAGAGTATTACACCCTGCCCAATTACATTAAAATGGATTGTCACTACTGGAAGCAATCGAAGCAAGTAACGAAGCCCGTTGCACTTTGGCAGCTTTAGCGGCTTTAATTTCGTCAAGCATCATTTTGCGTAGCTCTATTGCCATAGCTCTATACTCTTCCAATAACATGGCGTCCGTAGGTTCGTAAACCTCAATAACATGATAAATATATCTATCATAATCTTTAACGCCGTATTCGTTGGCATTACGAGTAAATGGATTAGAAGCAACAACACCAGCGGGCACGAACTCCGCCAAAATCTGTATTTCCATACCGCAGAAGAACGGCTCAGGCATACCCGCAGCGATTGCGTTTTCCACCATAGCAACAAAGCGTCCGTAGAACGGATGCCTGCGCATCAATGCTGTGAGTTGATATTCGGACACTTGCAAGGACTGCGTAAAGCCTATTTGTCGGCTTCCGTCTTTCTGTGAAATGCTCGCCTTTACTGGCTTGTTGAGTAGCAACATTAAATTGTTGTACTCATGTCCATTTTCGGCAACACGTTCCGAGGCGTTAATACCGTTGATAGTAACACGAACAACAAAATTAGCGTCGTTTGCTTTCATTTCTGCAATGATTTGTTCACGTGTTTTTGCACCCGTAGCAACGTTTTCGTTGTCACTACCATTGTTTGCAGCTTCTTCGGCTGCTTTTCTTGCTTCTTCTGCTGCTTTCTTTGCAGCTTCTTCGGCTTGTTTAGCCGCAATTTCCTTTGCGTTCATAAGGCAAAATAGATTTGTTAATTAAGGCTTTCTAATATTGGCAAGAGCATGGAAAGCCGATAGCATGCGCTTGACGACAACAAATCTTTTGTTCATTGTCGAGATATTTAGATGCTGATGAATGAGAACTCGGAGCTTAGGAGTTTCGTTAGTTGTAGCAAAAACTTCTCTAAAAATATAATCAACAAGTCTATCAAGAATAATATAGTCCCAATAAACAATGACGGGGGTGTCAAGACGAAGCGCAAGCACCGGGGGTTCATACCCAGTACCTTCGGCGTGACAGTTACTTGCATAAAATTTTCTATATACCCTTTTTCTCATTGTCATTTACATCTTTATATACGCTCTCTTTTATTCTCTCTTTCTAATTGTTAATTATATCTCTTCTATCATTGTTGCCTATATCGTTTTTATCTCCTCTATCTTTATCTTCTATCTCGTCGTCCCTCATAGCCTTATTCGCATTCTAATTCAAATCTCCAACATTAGCCCTATAAACATCAGCTTTAGTAGCTCCTTTATTTCCTTTATTTATATCAGCTTTATTAGCTTTATTATCTTTACCAGCTTCACTGGTTTATTCATATCAGATAACACAGTTATAACAATATAGGCGTTGCCGCCAATCTTGACGTTATTGTCGCTATTATTATATTCACACCCCGTAGAGGATAGAGCTATGACTTGCTCTTGATAATAAAGCTGCTCTTGTTTCTAAAGATAATAAGCTGCTAAAGCTCTTATCGCTCTTGTTATTAAAGCTGTGTTAAGCATTATATGGCTGAATCCTCTACGGGGGGTGAATGTGCCTGTATCTGCTACTCCGTTTCTTGTTCCTGTTACTGTTATATCTCTTGCTCTTATTATTGATAATAAAGCTGCTTAGTATGTGCGCTTACTGGAGCGATTTCGAATATAGGAAAAAGGGCTGATAACAGCCTGCTACGCTTTCAGATTTGCCCGTCACGACACGATAATTTGAAAAATAAGCTATCCTATTATTTTAATAGAGAATCGCTTAGCGAGGCTGGAAATAGGCTTAGAAAAAATTGTTAAAAATAGTTTAATAAATTGGCTCTTATTAAAGATAATGTTTATACTTGCAGAAACAAAATAAGTATGGATAATATTGTTGATAAGATTAAGGCTGTTAGACGAGATGAATATAAAGCCGACTATGTTCCCGGTTCTCGTAATAATAAAAAGCCTGTTAATAAGAAAAGTAAAATGAAAGTCGGTGACGCTGGTATTGATTGTTTAACTAAATAAATTATTTATGATACGAATTAAAAGCGATTTAAAGCCGTATGCTATTGAAGTTCCTACTGCTATTTCTGAAATTGATGAAAGATACTTTAAGGCTCTTCTTAACGATGTAAAGATACCTAACAATTATGCTGTTATTGCTATCTGTTACAAAGATAGACTTTTCAGTATTCTTTCTGATTTCAAGAACGGTAACAATGGAACTAAAGAAGTTATTCCTCTTATTGCTAAAATTCAAGACAATGAATCTAAAGTTCCGTTTGCTGTTGCTGACCTTGCTGTTGTTGATGCTTCTTCTCTTGAACGTGGAACTCATTTAGCACTTCGTAATAACGCTATTTGTTTTGGTGCTATTTGCGAATATTGTCTTAGCGATAGCGAGCTTTCTAAAGCTATTATGAATGGTTCTTTCTTTAATGGCGGAAAATCTCTTGGTGCGCATGAAGCTAAAATGTCTGCTCCTGATGTTTTCTTTGTTGAATTTAAGATTGTTCCTCTTTGTGATATTAAAGCTTCTTATTCACAAGATGCTAATATTGCTTGTACTAAAGTTGAACACGATAAGAGTAATCTTAATTAATCCTTTTCCTGCGTTTAAATAAATCCCAAGCCGCTAACAGATATTATTTTTGATATTCTTGTTGGCGGCTTTATTTTTTTTTATCTCACTAAAGTTGATAATATGATTGAAGAAAAACTTGATAATATTCTTGACGGAGTTGATTTGGGTGAGGATTATGTTTTAGTTTATAAAGATTACGAGAACGTTCTTAAAGATATTGATTTTGCCAATGATGAAGAAAGACTTCTTACTCGTGCTATTATTAAAAATTTAGAGCACGAAGCATCTAAACAATTTCTTAAAGAATTAGCTGTTGATATTCCTTATATTGGAGTTGCACAACGTAATCTTCTTCGTAAAAGTATTGTTGCTTCTTATCATGAACTAAAAGAAGCTCGTGAAACTCTTCCCGAAGAAGAATATAAAGAGTTTCGTGACAATCTTATTAAACAGAAAAAATTTGAGATTAATAATACCGAACTTCAACGTCGTATTGAAAAAGAAAATAGAAACAAGAATTATAAACTTTGGATTAAGCTTGCTAAAAAGCATGGAGTATCTTATGCTAATTTTTATATTTATCTTCATAAAGACCTTCATGTTGTAGAGTTTAATCAAGAACTTAATGATGCTTATGTCGAAGCCTATTCTGATTGACCAGTTGCTTACTATTGATAAGACAGGAATGCCTGCTGCTCCAAGCATTACTCAACTTCTTGATAAAGATGTACGTCTTCTTTTTGTTAGAGATACTTCTAAGAATAAAGAAATGTATATTAAAGAAGTTGGTGTTATTTATTATCTTGCTGACCCTAAAGGCCCTTGTCTTAGTCAAGGTCTTAGTCGTAGTGAAGCTCTCCAACGTGCTCGTGAAAATTTTGACCTTCCTACTACTTATACGCCTGACCTTTTAGTTGAGAAGCTTATTAAGCGTTATCATTCCCAACGATGTGGTATTGCTGGCGAAGCTGTTGAATCTCTTCAAAAAGCTATTCGTAATATCACTGTTTCATCCAATATAATTAATGAGCAGCTTAACGATAAACTTCAAAGCGGACTATCTGCCGAAGATGCTGGTATATTTATTGATTATATGGATAAGATAAATAAACGTATAACTGATTTGCCGAATCTTATTACTGCTCTTAAGAAAGCGGAAGAAGAAGCGGCTTATGAAGAAGAAACTCGAACAGCACGTGGTGGTGTTAAAGTTGTTAGCAGTATGATTGAAGAAGATTAACATGCTATGAAAATTGATAAACGATATAATGGAATTAAGCTTATATTTCATGAAGAGGAACACAAATATAACGATACTCTTGGTAATGATTATATAAGTACTACTACTATACTTCATAATTATGCTCCTAAATTCGATAAAGAATACTGGCTACGTAAGAAAGCTAAAGAGCTTGGTGTTAGCGAAAAGAAACTTGAAGAACAATGGAGTGCTATTACTAAAGAGGCTTGTGAACGAGGCACTAATGTTCATAATGGACTTGAAGATGGTATCAAAGGAGCGAGTAAATTTAAACAAGCTATACAATATCTTAATCGTGACAGTGACGGAGAAATGATTACTGTTGCCGATTTAGGTTCTATTAATGCTAATTATAAACTTCTTAATATAGAAGAATTTAAAGAAGCTACTGATTATAAATATGACAATCTTTACGAAGTCTTTGAAAAATACGTTAGTCTTGGTTATAAGATTTATGCTGAGATTGGTATGTTTCTTATTGATTATCTTATTAGTGGCACTATTGATGTTCTTCTTATAAATGAATGGGAGAATAAAGTTGTAATTGGAGATTGGAAAAGCAATCGCTCAGGACTTCTATTTACATCTGGTTATTATCGTAAAGATAAGAAACAGAAACCTGCTCAAATGACTAATGAATGGGTAGAGAAAAAAGAAACTCTTCTTCCGCCAGTTAATAATCTTCCTCATTGTAATGGAAGTATTTATAATCTTCAATTGAGTATGTATGCTAAAGCTGTTAATCTTATAACAGGTCTTGAAATTCGAGGACTTTGGCTTGCTCATATTGATTGTGATTTTGAACTTAACGAGTATGGAATGCCTAAACGTTTTCCTGATGGACTTTATCATATTAAAGAGAATCCAACAGAGAAGATAACTTTCTATACTCTTCCTTATAGAGAAAAAGAGATTGAACTTATTTTAGCTGATAGAAAAGCTAAACTTAAAGCTCAAGATGTTAAACGTAATTTTACTCTTGGATTATGAAAAATACTATTATTGGTTTAGTTATTGGTATTATACTTGGTGTACTTTCTGGAGCTGCTCTTTATGATAAAAACCCAGAGCCTATTATCAAGTACATCCCTCTACGGGGGAGTTCCACAGATAGTATAACTATTGTTAATCTTACCGAACAACTTCGTAGAACTCAAGATAGTCTTAATGCTTATAAAGCTGATACTACTATTAGTGCTGAACTTTTTGTTGCTAAATATAAACTTGAACGTATTCGTCATTATACTTCTATTGTTGATAAAAAACCTAATCAGATAAAATTTTACAAAGGATGGATAAAACGAGTATTAAAAGAAGAATAAAATTTAATTTTACTCTTAATAAAAATATTGTTACTTCTTTAGATAATGAAGTTTGGAAAATAATACCGGGACATGAACTTTATAGTGTTTCTAATAAAGGACGTATTAAAAATAATATTACTGGTAAATTAATGACAAATTTTATTGTTGGTGATTATTATAAAGTTTCTTTAAATGCTAAACCTTATTTTGTACATAAACTTGTTGCTCTTGCTTTCATAGATAATCCTGAAAATAAATCTGTTGTAGACCATATAGATACTAATTGTCTTAATAATAATGTAGAAAATCTTAGATGGGCTACTATTAAAGAAAATAATAATAATCCTATAACTGTTAAAAAACAAACTGATAGACTTCGTGATTATAATGAAGTTAGAAAGCTTAAGATTATTGGTTATAATGTTCAAGATATAACAGATATAAAAACTTTTAATAGCGTATTAGAAGCTGCTAATTTTGTTAATACCAGCAGTACAAACGTTAGTAGAGTTTGTAAAGCAAATGCTGATATTGATAAACTTAAATATAAATGTAAAGGTTATTATTTTGTTTATGAACATGCTATTAATTCTAATATATAATTAAGCTATGAAAGTTATTAAAGACAATGGAACATATAGAGTTGTTTATACTGAACAACTTATTAAAGATAAAAATGGATATGGTCTTATTAAACGTTATAAAGTTCAAATTTATGACGATAGACTTTTTCTAAAAGATTGGCTTGATATAAAAGTTTTTGAAGCTTACGATGGTAATAAAGATGAAGTTGATTATGCTAAAAATGAAGCCATAGACCTTTATAATAAGATTGTTTATCCCGATAAATATTTTGTTACCAATGCCGTATGTGAATAAACAAGGAACTTCGACTAAGATTGTTCGTATAAGTATTTATGACGAAACCAAAGTTGATGTATTTCGTAGTCTTTTTGAATGTAACCAAGTATGTGGAACTGTAAATAGTCAAATACTTACTTGTTGTAGACGTAATGCTAAAGCTGGTCGTTTACAGTTTAGAGTTAAAGATTGGTATTTTACTTTTCCCGATAATAAATTACCTTAAATTATGGCTGATTTTAAAACTGCTTATAAAAAGATTGAAGCTGCTGAAGGCGGTTATTGTTTCGACCCTGATGACGCTGGCGGTGAAACTTATAAAGGAATATCTCGTAAATCTAATCCTAATTGGGATGGCTGGATTTCTATTGATGCTATTAAGAAAGCTCATCCTACTACTTTTAAAGGTATTCTTAAAAAGACTCCCGAACTTGAAAAGAAAGTTCAAGACCTTTATAAAGACAAGTATTGGGATTGTTTTGAACTTGATGATGTTCCAAGTCAACTTGTTGCTGAGCAAATGTTTGATACTGCTGTTAATCAAGGTCAGACTGCTGCTATAAAATTTGCTCAACGCGTGCTTGACCTTAGAGAAACTGGTAAATGGTCGCTTGACCTTTTAAATAAACTTGTAGTTATTAAATAATAAATTCAACGGAGTTATGAAGAAGCTTGTAATAATCGTATTAATTATAGCGTTAATTAATTTATTAATAACAATTTTGTTGTTTAATAAGTCAGGTGCAGAGAGTTCGTTTCAGCTAATAAATGGTTTCCCTGATACTGTTGTTAATAAGGTTCGGATTGACTCCGTTGAACTTTCTATTAAACATCTTGATAGTACAATTATAAATTATAATACTTATGAAAAGGAAGTTATTGATGATGTTCTCAATCTTGATGATAGCGCAACTGTTGCTAAATTCTACGAGCTTATTGGCTCATCCTCTACGGGGGGTTGAAGCAAGGGATAGTGTTAAAGTGGCTATTAATGATTTACGTACTGCAAATGCTATAATGACTAAAACTAAAATTGATGCTGCTGTTATAGTTCTCAAAGACAGTATGATTAATCTTAAAGATAAGAAAATAGAAATTCTTAGTAATAGTTATGAAGAAATGAAGCGATATGCTTCTGCTTCTGAAATTGCAAGACAAAATTTAGAACGTAATCTTGATAAGTCCAAGAAAAAGACTAAGATTATTGGTGGTGTAGCTGGTGCTTTTGCATCAGCTTTTCTTGTATTGTTATTAGTCAAATAAAGATATGGCTGCTGAAAAATATCCTTTTAAAACGTTTATAGAAGAAGATAAAAGCCGTTATCCGCTTGCTTCTGAAAAAGGTTATTATGACCCTTATAATCATTTTCGTATTGGTGACAGTGGTGGTTTTATTATGAATATTAAACCAGGTAAGTTTGTTAACGTTCATCTACTTACCGAAATGGCTGATTTCTTTGAAGCCAATGGAAATAAATATACTAATTTTAAAGAAGATAGTATTCCTTATAGACAACTTCGTAAGCGTGAAGCAGACCGTAGAAAGAATGGTTTTAGTGCTCCTATATGGCAAAATCCAGACGGTTCTATTGAAGATGTTCATATAAGTGGTGACTATTATAATTTTCTTAATTATACTCGTATGGAGCGTACTGATGATGCGAGTATTAATGCTTCTGGACGTATAGCTACTGGTGAAAAGAAATTTGCTTTTCCTCGTTTTGTTGATGCTCAATTTTGGACACATGCCGTTTATGAGTTTGCTAAGAATAATGGTTTTCATCTTATTATTGTAAAGACTCGTCGTGGTGGTTTTTCTTATATGAACGCTGCACGTGCCGCTAATGCTATAAATCTTCGTAAACATAAAGTATTTATTAATGTTGCTGCTGATAATAAATATCTGATTAAGAAAGGTGGTCTTACTGACTTTGCTCTTAATACTCTTCGTTTCTATGAAGAGAAGACTATGTTTAAGCGTGGTATTTATAGTAGTAGTGCTGAAGACTTTCGTCTTGGATTTAGACTTCCTAATGGAGTAGAATCTGAAGATAGTTGGCAAAGTTCTCTTATTTCTGTTTCTGCTAATAATAATCCCGACTGTGCTATTGGTAAAGATGCTGTTGGTATTAATGTAGAAGAACTTTCTACAATGCAGAATTTCAATGAGTTTATGACTGTGACTGAACCTGCTATGACAGTTGGTGATATTACTACTGGTTTTCTTGTTGCTTGGGGAACAGCTACTGCTACTAATATGCAAGTCTTTGAAGAAAACTTTTATGCTCCCGGTGAATTTGGCTTTATGCCTTTTGAAAATGTTTGGGATAAAGATGCTCGTAATGAGATTTGTGGTTTCTTTAAATCTTATTGTTGGGGTCTTGAGGGAAGTATAGACGGTATTCCTGCTGTTGATGAAAATGGTAATAGTAATCTTGACATTGGTCTTAAAGTTGCTATGCGTGCTCGTGAAGCTATGAAAGCTAAAACTAAGACTTTTGCTAAGTTTATTAATTATTGCGGTCAACGTGCTCTTTTTCCTGCTGAAAGTTTTAGTAGTGCTACTGAAAATCTCTTTACAAGTGAAGAACTTGTTAACTATGAAGAACGTCTTCGTACAGATAGTGTTTATAATTTCTATGTTGACGGCCAATTTGAAGAGAAAGGTAACAGTCTTATTTTTAAATCTAATAAACGTATTAAGGAAGAAAATCCTGATGCTGTTGTTTATGATTGGATACAAGGCGTACCTCGTAAAGGAAATGAACATCCTCATGGTTGTATTCGTATTTGGTTTCATCCTCAATATGATATTAAATATGTTAATGATGTTGAAGTTAAAGAAATTCCAGAGGGAACTTATGCTGTTACTTATGACCCAGTTGGTATTAATAAAGATGCTAAAGAAATTACCGATAAACATTCTCATAACAGTATTCATGTTTGGGAAATGCCGTCTGCAAGAAATGGTTATAAACTAAAATGTTGTGCTGCTTATTATGGACGTCCTAATAAACTTGAAGAAGCAGATAGAATTTTTTATCAACTTTGCCGTTATTATAATTGTGTAAGAACTGGTATTGTTGAGGTTAACCGTGGTGAAACTGTTTCTAATTTTAGTAAATGGAAAGCTACTCGTTATCTTGCTTTTGAACCTCTTTTTGTATGGGATACTACTTTAAAAGGCGCTGTTAGTAAATCTTATGGTTATAATATTACAGACGGACAAAAGAAACTTGATGCTCTTCGTTTGTTTAAAGAATTTCTTTATACGGAAATAGGTAAAGATGAAGAGGGTAAACCTATTTATCTTTTTACTCGCATTCCTTGTTATCAAGATATTCTTGAACTTAAAAAATGGAATCCTGTGGGTAACTTTGACCGTGTTTCTGAAATGCTTCTTATAGCTATTTATAGTAAATCTCTTGATATTAAAGCTCAAGGTGAGAATAGTAATAGGAAGAAACTTCTTGAAAGTCAAGATGCAGCAGAAAAGTTTTGGAAGCGTAATTGGTATTAATATGGAAGAACTTAGTACTTATCTTTTTTGCAATGAATATTTTTGTATTCGTCTTGAGTGTTTAACTAATACTCTTTATATTTATAGTCGATACGCTGCTTATTGTTAAATTAAACCTTATATAAATATGTATTTTAGTAACAATTTTAATTTTCCTAAGCAGCGTGTTAGTGCTGCCGAACGGAATAAATTTGAATACTATGCTAATTGCTGCGATTATGTTATTGCTGCTGGCAAAAGTATTGCTCGCGATGATGAAGTTGAACAAAAATATGCTTTCCTTAAAGGGGAGATTAATCCTGAATTTTATAAGAAAACTCTTAATCCTTATAATGCTGAGAAAAAAGAATATACTCGTTTTCCAGCCACTATGCGTAATTACGATATTGTTAACGGAGTTATTCGTAGATATGTTGGAGAATATATTCAGAACCCGCATGATTTTATTGTAGGAGCTAATAATCCCGAAGTAGTTCTTTCTCGTGATGCCAAGCTTCGTCAAGAGCTTATGCAGATTGTTCAAGTTAAGATAGCTGAACGTATTCAACAGAATTATCAAGTATTTGTACAACAAGGTGGACAACCCGAACAATTTAATCCTCAAGATAACTTTGATATTGAAGCTTTTGTTAAGAAATTCAATGAAGATTATATTGATGATATGTCTGCTCAAGGACAAGAGATTCTTGCTGTTATTGATGATTTGACTGATGCTGCTGCTTTATATGCTCGTGCATATTTTGAATGGGTTGCTTTTGGTAGAGTTTATACTTATACCGAAGTAAAAGGAAATCAAATCATTAAACGAGTTGTTTCTAATAGAGATGCTTTTCCTGTTCCTAACGATAATGTTCTTGTTGAAGATTATGATATGTTTGCTGAACGTCGTATGATGACGCTTCAACAAATTATTGATGAATATTATGATATGCTTGATGATAAAGACAAGGAATATCTTGATACTTATTATACTAATGGTCGTAATATTTCTCAAGACGACAAAGGACTTCTTTATTGGGATAATTATAGACAACGTTATCCAGACCGTTGTTCTAAATTTAGTGATAAAGAACGTGAGTATTTTAAAAGCGAGCCGCTTATGGTTCGTGATTTTAACACTAATCTTATTGAAGTTTGGCATGTAGTTTGGCGTGGACAAGTTAAGAAAGGTATTCTTACATATCAAGCTGGTGGTATTATTGGCGAAAGAATTGTTGATGAAGATTATAAACTTAATATCGAAGCTGGTGATATTAACATTGAATGGATTTGGGAACCGCAAGTTTTTGAAGCCGATAGAATAGGTACTCGAAACAATGCTGTTTATCCTTATAAATGCCGTCCTATTGCTTACAATCGTAATGGTAAGCTTCCTTATAATGGTATTATGGAGCTTCTCCCTGGTTTTGGTCGTTTCAGTATTATTGATATAGTTCTTCCTTACCAAGTATTTGGTAATATTGTTGCTTATCATAGAGAAATGGCTATTGCAAAGAACAAGTTGAACGTGTTGATGATTGCTCGTTCTCTTCTTGGTAAAGTTCCTGAGGATACTATTTATCGTATGGCTGCCGACGGTGTTCTTTATATTGATGATGAAGATGACCAAGGCATGCTTAAAGCTCAACAAACTCGTATGCTTAATAGTCAGACTTCTGATTACATTACTCAACTTGGACAACTTCTTGCCGAGAACGAACAAGCTGCTATGAATAAAGTTGATATGACTCCTCAACGTTATGGTGAGATTGCTAATAGTGCTGGAAAAGGAGTTACTGAGCAAGCTATTATTCGTGGTTCTATGGGTAGTGTTATTGTTGAGTTTATGTTTGACCACATGCGTGCCCATGATTATCAACGTGATTTAGATTATTCTAAACTTGCTTGGGTTGACGGTCTACAAACTTCTTATAAAGATAAGAACAATGGACAGCTTAAATATTTTAGTCTTGACGTTAATTCTCATCTTTATGCTGATTATGTGATTATGCCTAAACTTTCTGCTAAAGAAAGAGATAAACTTAATCAATATAAACAGTTTGCATTTAGTGCTGCACAGAATGGTGATGCTGCTATGGCTGCTGCGGCTATTGACGGAGATAATACAGCCGAGATTAAAAAGGCTATTAATAAGTTCCAAGAGCTTAATCGTCAGCATGAAGAACAAATGAAACAACTTGATGCTCAGAATGCTCAGGCTTTACAACAATATGAACTTGATAAGATACAAGCTCAAGGTGAGCAAGATAGACAAACTCTTAGTCTTGAAAAATATCTTGATAGTCAGATTGAAGCTGTGAAAGCTATGCTATCCTCTACGGGGGGTGACTCTGCTGCATCTCTTGCTGCGACTAATGCCGCTAATGTTGCTAAGAATAATATTGAGCGCGAGAAAGTAATGAATGAACGGCAAAAGATTGCCAATGATGCTAAAGCTCAACAACTTAAAGCAGCTACTGATGTTTATAAAGCTGATACTCAATATAAAATTGCTAAAGAAAATAAGAATCAATACGATAAAAAATAATCTTTTCTAAAATGTGTTTTGTGTCTATGTGCCGTTATTGCTCGTGAGAGTAGTAGCGGCATTTTTGTTTATAATGCTCTTGTTATTAATAAGGTAAATCGAATTTGTAAATATTGTTTACCAACAAACTTATTTTAAAGCCCACTGTGCCACGCTTCTGCGAAAGTGGATAGATTAATCATTTCGGATAAAATCGTTCGATGTGGATAACGGCTGCAAGCGTGGATGCACTTCTAATACGATTTTTGACAGCAGAAATATACCAACCAATCTCCCCCGTAGAGGATACGCCTGCTGAACACCATATTATATATATTATACTTTTGTCTTGTAATATTAATCCAATAAAAGATAAAGTTATGCCTAAGATTGATTTTGGTTTTGGCGGAAGTGGTAATCCTGAACCACAAGAACCAGTTACAGATTTAGATGCGGGTAAAGTAGTAGATGACCCTACTGGTCAGACTACTGGTCTTGGAGATGATAATAAACCCGTCGATAAGCCGGCTGATAAACCAGCAGATAATGCTGATAACAATAAGCCTGCCGACGGTGATAAACCTGCTGATGATAGTAACAAACCTGCCGATGATAAATTTGGCGATTTAGTTGCTGGTACTGTTATTTCTATTGGCGAAGAATCTTATACTGTTGATAACGAGGGTAACCTTGTTGATAAAGACAATAAGATTTTTAAAGAAGCCGCAGAAGTTAAAGAATATCTTGCTCAATTTGAAGTTGACGAGAATAAAGAAACTCCTATTGATGTTAATTCAATTATCAAAGCTGTTGGTGTTGAAGTTACTGATGAGAACGACAAACCGATTACTTTTGATAATACTCCTGAGGGTATTGCTCAATATGTCAATGAAGTTATTGAATTACAGAAGCAAGAAATTGCTCAAGCTGGAGTTCAAACTCTTCTTGATAAATATCCTATTGTTGCTGACTTTCTGAATTACTACGTAGCTAACGGTAACGATGCTCGTGGATTTGGAGAAGTTAAAGACAGAAGTTCTATTACTATTGACGAAAATAATATTGCACAACAAGAAGCTATTATTCGTGAAGCCTACAAAGAAGCCAATCGTCCCGGTGATGTTAATGCTTATATTAAATGGTTGAAAGATACTAACAATCTTTTAGAGGTTGCCAAAAACGACCTTGCTTCTCTTCAACAGGCTGATGCCGCTCTTAAAGAGCAGCAAGCTAAAGAAGCTCAAGCCAAACTTGAAGCCGAGCGTAAAGCAGAAGCCGATTACTGGAACGGTGTTAAAGCTGTTGTTGATAGTAAAGAGATTGCAGGTTATAAAATACCTGATACTATCATTATTAATAAGAACGGCAAACAAATTGCAGCTACTCCTAATGATTTCTTTAATTATCTTTATCAAGTTGATGACAAAGGTTATAGTCGTTATGAAAGAGATTTGGCTGCTCGTGATGCAAAGGAACAACTTCAAGACGATTTGCTTCGTGCTTATCTTACTTTTACAGGCGGAAGTTATTCTAACCTTGTTGATTTGGCTGTTACCAATAAAGAAACGAAAAATCTTCGTCTTAAAGCAGCCGCTGCAAAACAAACTTCTACCGTTAGAGTTACTCCACCGAAACCAAAGAGTGTTGCTAACAATATAGCCGCCGCTCTTGGTTATAGTTAATAACTAAATAAAATTATTCATTATGTACACAATGCGAGTTCTTGAAACTGGGCGTTATGACGATAGAGGATATAGCAATGAAGAAAGTATTGCTAATCTTATGCTTCAAAGTCCAGTTGAAATTAATGCGTTTCTGACTTACAACTATGGTCTTGACGACGACCGTTTCCCTCTTACGTTTATGACTGAGGGACAAGGTGCAAAAGGTACTGATACTGTTACTACGGTACAGTGGACTTGGAAGACTATGGGACGCATGAAGTTTATTGATTATGTTACTTATTTCAATACTTCCAATACTAAACCTGGCCTTGGTGGTGCTGAATTTGAAGTACATTTTGCTACTCATTGGTTTATTGAACAGCACGGTCTTATTGCTCCGGACGGAACTCAATATCGTATTCAGAAAGACCTTGGTGAATCTGCTTATGGTTATGCTTATATTCTGGCTCCGGTTAATCCCGACCCGACTGCTTATTGCGACCCCGACAATTTAACTAAAGGAACTTATTGGTCACTTGCTGCTCCTACCGTTTCAGAATCTTATTCTAAAGGTAATCGTAGTAATTCTATGGGGCCAGGTAAAATGACTTCTCAGCTTGAGTTCTTCCGTTTCTCTAAAGAAGTTGCTGGTAATATTTCTAACGTTGTTACTAAATATCAATTCCAGCAAGGAGAGGGTGGTACTGCCAATCTTTGGATTACCGAAGAAATGCGTCAATTCAACTTGCACATGAGAGTAATGAACGAAGAACGGCTGTGGTTATCAACCTACAACAGACTACCCGACGGTACTATTAAACTTAAAGACCGTGATAATGGTAAACCTATTCCTCGTACTGCTGGTATGCTTGAAATTTGTCGTGAAAGTAACTATGATACTTACGGCGAGTTCTTGACGTTGACGAAGTTGGAAAGAACTGTCGGTGATGTTCTTAATAAAGATACCGATGACGGTACAATGGAGATTGTTCTTATGGCTGGTAAGGGCTTTATTCAAGACTTCCAATATGCTATTGAGAACGAAGCTATGAGCAAAGGCTTCATTACTCCTCTTGGTGAAAAGAAGATTATGGATAACGGTAACGGTCTTGCTTATGGTAAGTATTTCAACAAATACATTACTCCGGACGGACATATTATTACCGTTAAACATTGTTCTTTCTTTGACAAGGGCACTATTGCCGAAGCCGCTAAAGCTAATGGACAAATTCATCCTCGTTCAGGTCTGCCTATTACTTCTCATCAAGCTTGCTTTATTGACTTCTCTACTTATAAGGGTGAACGTAACGTTCGCGTTATTCGTCAGAAAGGACAAGAATATATTGCTAAGGTTATTGAGGGTATGACGCCGATACCTGCTTCTTGGGGTATTGCTACTTCCAATCGTGCTGCTACCGAAATTGATATGTCCCGTTACGAAATTAAGGGTAGCATGGGATTGCAGGTAAACAACACGACGAAGATGTTCTTGTTGCAATGTAAATTATAATTAACCGTTAAACAGTAAAAGATATGCCTACAATACTTAATGCTGGTGGTGCTGCAAATAAACAGGAAAACACCGCTCCTGCTGCTCCTACTGAAACAGTAGATAAAGAGAAACCAACTACCACTATGGTAGAAAGAAAACAAGAAGAAGCTGATGCTGCTTATGTTGATATTCGTTATATGGTTATAGCTCTTGCTTCTAATTATTCTTTGTATCGCAGAGTTAATGATAAAGAACTTGCTGAACGTAACGAATATATTGGTAGCTGTATTAGAAGTTCAAATGCTCTTTGTGCCAACAAAGGTGAACTTGAAGCTTACTTTCCTAATCTTATTGGTGTTTCTCCTAACGACCAAAATTTCGTTAGACGTGTTAAAGAATATCTGAATAATTTTCAGGTTAAAGTTGACAAGCTTGGTCTTCGTCTTAATCTTACTTTCCATTATAATCATTTTAAAGATTATCTTGCTTTCAAGAAAAAAGAAGAAGCTATTGAAACCGAATTTGCCCAAGTCAATCGTGGCGATGCTACGGCTCTTAAACGTGCTATTGAGAATAGAATTGTTAAACTCAATGCTCTTGAGTCAACTAAATGGCAATATGGTAGTCCGGAAAATGTAGCTGATTATCTTCTTTATCGTCATTGCTTGTTATATTCTGATGTTGCTAAAGACCACTCTCTTATTAACAAAGAGCATATTCGTTTTTATTTTAAAGACGAACAAAAGGAAAACGAGCTTAAAGCTAAGCAACGTCTTGAACTCAACAATGCTAAGCGTAACTTTGTTACTCTTATCGGCAACGACAAAGCGTTTGAAGATGTTTATGTTCAGTACTGTGTATTGAAGAATAAACCTATCATTCCGTCACTTGCCGAAGACGACCTTGTTAAACAAGAAAATCTTGACTATTTTAGCCAGAAAGAACCTGCTAAGTTTAATGAGCTTTATACCGACCGCAGTATTTCCGTTAAATCTCTAATTGAACGTCTTGTTGCTTACGGTATTCTTATTAGACATCCGCATAGTCAAAACATTGTTTCTGCTAATGGTGATTTTATTGGGGCTAATATGAAAGAGGCTACTGCTTGGTTCAAGAACGCTGAAAATGAAGCTACTGTTGCCGCTTACGAAAATCAACTAAAACTTGTTTAAGTTATGGATATAGAACAGATGCACGTCACGTTCAGAGAAGTTGCTCAACGCATGGGGCTGCAAACTGTTCGTGCTATTTTTCCAGAAGATGTTGATATTTGTCTTAATTTTGCCATTATAACCAAAACTCGAAATATCGTTGCAGAGAATGCTCAAACTGTTAATGATTTAATTGTTAGAGCTAACGCTGACATTTCTCAACTTAATGCTCTGCGTAATCTTGCTAAGAAAGGAGAAGTATCAGGCTCATCTCTTACGGGGGGTGGTACTGAACTTCATCCTTTTCTTGCTAAGGTCGATAATAGCGAAGTAATGTTTTATACTCGTTTTGCTATTGGTTATACTGGTGACAATGCTCTTTACGATTGCCGTATTATTGAAGCTGAATATCTTCAAAGAACGCTTCGAGATTATTGCAATCGTGCTACCAAACAACACCCTGTTTGTGTTGCTGTTTCTATTGACGAGAAACTGAATGTTGAAATATATAATGGTAGTTCTAAGGCTGTTCCTAATATTCTTGTTTACAATTATATTAAGACGCCTAATAAAGTTAGACTTGATGAAGAAAATCCTGCTAACAATGTAAATTGTGATATGCCTGATTATCTTATTCAAGAAATAATTGAACTTGCTGTTCAGTATTATAAACAGACTTTTACTCGTCCTAATGAACAAAAAGTAAATTAAAATATTATTAATTATGAGGCAATTTCTTTTAGGTAAGAGCGTTGCTTATCCTACTGCTCTTACAAGTCTTGCCGTTGGTCAGATTGCTTTCGTAGCTCTTGTTTCTGGAGTTGAAACTCTTGACAGCGACGGTACTAAGATTAAGAACAAAGGTTATATTTATCTTGGTAAATCTGATGCCAAAGGTGGTAAACTTGTTGTTCCTATTTACAAGAATAACTTCTCTTATAGCAAAATGGTTTATGCCGCCTCTACTCAATACACTGGTAATTTTACTATTGCTGATGTTGTAGCAGGAAGTGATTATACTGTTGTTGTTGTAAAGAAAGGAGTTGGTTTTAATGAACGTAACAAATGGACTGCTACTGTCCGCGCAAAGGCTGCCGATACCGTTGACACTATTGCTGCTGCATTAGCTTCGCAGATTACAGCAAATGTTGGTGCTGGTGTTGCTGCTGCTGCTTCCGCTGGTAAAGTTACGGTTACTGCCAAAGAAAAAGGCGTTGATTATGAGCTGACACTTGGCGATGATTTGTTCGGAACTGCTGTTGCTCAGACACATGCTACTGCCGCTGTTGCAGATGCTAAGTATATTACCGATTTGGCTATCAAGGCTGCTGCCGATGCTGGTATCGAATATACTTATCAAGATGCTGGTGAGCTGATTTATCCGGACTTCCCGCTTAATCCTTTGGCTCAAGATGATTCCGCCGATACTGGATTTACTGTTTATACAATTCGTTTTGCCGAACCTCGTGAAATGAAGACAGTTGACCAGAGTATTAATCAAATTGTACAAATAGCTGTACCTACTGGTACTGCCGCTATTGCGACTATCGACAAAATCTTGGCTGCACTTGCTGCCTAACATAGTAAGCAAATAATTTGTATAATACGCAAAGCCACTGTTACTATAAGTATTTATGGTAATAGTGGCTTTTATTGTTTAATACCCATGACTGAACTCACGCCCATTATGGACTTTGTAAACCAAAGTCTTAAAAACTATTCTGTTACTGCTGTTATAATATCAAGTTGTGTTTTTATTCTTTATACTATTATTATTAAAGGAATTGATTATTTTCGTCATAAAGACCAACAAAAGCCTATGATTGAAATGGCTAACTCTGTTAAAGAAGTTAGTAATAACGTTGTAAGACTTAATACAATTCTTGATAAACTTTTTCAAGATGCTCTTCGTAAAGATGTTGAGAAAAGTAAGATTGTAATTGAGCTTTCATTTTCCAATTTTCAATCAAGAATTGTTCATCTTTGTAGAAACATTATTATAAACAATAATATTGACCTTAATAAGAATCTTGTTGTTGTCAATATCAAGCAAACTATTAATGCCGAATATTATAAAGTTTATCATAATCTTTCTCAATATGATATTGATGGTCGTCCGATTTCTTTGTTTCTAAAAGAAGAATGGAAAGAAGATTGTCTTAATAATATACTTGGTATTATTTACAACGGTCAGGAAGAAAAAATTCGTATTAATCAAATATATAATATTCTTTATGTTAAGGTTAATGATTGGATAGTTTATATTAACAATAAATATACCGACCATGAGTAATGATAAAAGGCTCGAACGTATCGGTAATAAACTTCGTAATAATATTAACAATGTTGTTTGTAAAGATGTAGATAAGATAAATCTTGGATTTGTTTCTGCTAATCTTTTTGGTAGTTCTTATTTTTATGATGTTATACGTAGTTGTATTGATTACGATATTCTTCTTACCGATAAAGAGAAAGAAAAAATTGATGTAATATTTAATACTTCTGAATATGGAAGATACTGTTTTACATGATATAAAAGTTCCTATTGATTGGGTTTGTACTTATAGACAAATCCAATCTTTGCTTATAGATTATGGAGTATCTGCTATTGCCGGTTGTGATAATGTTTGTAATAACAAGAATAAAGACATTATTCAACTTTGGAATCTTTTTAAAAATGCTGTTTATGTTTATTATCGAGAAGATGTCGATAAAGCAAATCGTATATATGACTTTGTAGTTCGTGGACTTAAAAAGTATACCGATGTTAATGTTGGTACTTCTACTATTCATGTTGAAGATAGCGAAGTTGAAGTTACTTGTACTGGCGATGATTATAAATTTGCTGATACCAAAACAAGTTATAATTTTCAAGCCAATGATGAAAGCCAATTAGATATTCAAGATGACGGTCTTGGGCAAACTCTTTATTTTAATATTAAATCTCAGAAGATTGTTGCTATTGGAACTAAGGAAGAGATTTTTAGTATTGGATATGATTTTGTTCTTAATAATCCTGAAGATGCTACTTGGCTTGGTTATACCAGCACAAATAATACTCTTATTATTCGTGAAAATAAATCTAAACTTCGTGTTGCTAAATTTAAGTTAGTTCAATATGAAAGTGGCAATATTCTTGAAGGTAAAGTTACTCAAGATGTAAACGATTATACTTATCGTTATACTATCAATGTTGAGCCTGCTTCTATTGAAATACCTGCTGAGGGTGGTACTAAAGTTTTCACAGTTGAGTCTTATAAAGAACTTGTAGATAGCGATGGGTCTGTAATCGGAGATAAGATTAATGTTCCATATAATGCTTATTCTTCAAGTATTTATTTTAAAGTCAACGGCAATCAAGTAAGTGCCGAAGCTAATACTGAAGAAATTCGTTCTGCTGCTATTATTATTGAACGTGACGAAGTTGGTGTTTCTGGAAATAAGAAAATTGATTTATATCAAGATAGTCTTAATAAAGAAATTCGATATAGACTTGTTGCTACTGTTGATACTAATACTATTGATTCCGACGGAACCAATCCTGTTACTTTAACTGTTGAGTCTTATAAAGAAACTTATGTTAATGGAATTTCTCAAGGAGATAGAACTGATATTCCTTATACAGCTATTTCCGATAAAGGACTTCTTAAAAATAATACTTCTGATAAAACGAAATGGTATATGTCTGCTAATGATACTACTAATGTTCGTACAGATAGTATTATTGTTAGACAAATGGAAAGTAATAAGTCTGAAATCATAGATATTAGACAAAATTCTGCTCAAGAAGAAATTAGTTATGTATTTAGTGTTGACCAAGAAAGTCTAACTCCGCCTTCTACTGGACAGAATGTTATTCTTAATATTCAGTCTTATAAGCAATATTATATTAATGGTAAACCTACAACTAAAACTCCTATTGGTTATGCTGGAACTGTTGTTACTGGTAATGATTTTATAACTATCCAAGAGGGTTTGCCAAATAGTATTACTGTTGCTCCTAATAGTGGAGAAAGCGAAAGAAGTGGTAAAATTCTTTATACTCAACAAGATAATTCTGGCAAGACAATTGAAGTTAGAATCAATCAAACTGGCGCTTCTATTACTTATACTTATCATTTGACTATTGGCGAAAATGAAGTTTCTCTTATTAATACCGCAGATAGTAAGACTATATCTGTTGAATCTTATCGACAGAAATATGTTAATGGTAGTCCAGAGGGCGGAAGAGAGAATGTTGATTATTATCTTTCTCAAACAAGTGGTAATGCTAATGAAAGTCAATATGGTGGAGTTACTGCAAGTCCTCAAGGTGAATATATTTATATTACTTCTGAACTTAATCAAACTAACGAAACTGTATCTATTCAATATGATGTTATTCAAATTCAAAGTTCCGGAACTCCTAATGTAGAAAAACTTACTATTACTAAAGCTGCTTCTACTGTTGAAGACCAATATTTTATTGAAGCTCAAAATACTTGGATTGACGTTGTTGCTTATCCTAATGGAAGCTATGCTTATTTTAATATAACACGTGCTGAAAAACGATATGTTATTAATGGCAGTGTTACTTCTGTTGAAGATAATCTTCATTGGGAACCAAGTTCAGATAGTGATTGGCTTCATGTTGGTAATCAAGATGAAACTTATATTCTTTGTGATGAAAATACTGTTGGTTCTTTTAGAACAGGTAAAATAACTGTTAGACTTGTTGCTTCTAACGATACTAAAGTTGAGATTACTGTTAAGCAAGCAGAAGCTACTTTTAGAACTCAAAGAGTTGCTTATCTTCAACAGTATACATTTAATCTTTCTCCTAACAATACAAGTGGAGAAACTACTTATAGATTAATGTATGAAGAAATTAGAAATGGTCGTATTGTTAACAAAAGCGACGAAAGCGACAATTATCGAGTAAATGGTTTATATTGTTATTCTACTACTTCTTGTGGTCAAAGCTGTTCTGATTGGAATTTTACTTCAAATAGTTATATGAAAACCGTTGGAGTTTCGTTTGATGGTAGTTGGGGAATGGAAGAACGTTTAGCTGCTATTGGTAATTATCGAACTCGAGACGGTAAATACGAAACATATATTAATGCTACTTTTAGCGTTTATGATACCTTAGCTCTTGCAGAATTTAAAACCGCTCGTGCTAATGATTCTATTTATGACTTCTTCTATCATTATATTCCTAAAGAACTTAAATGTGTTTATACTGATTTAATCAAAATATTTATTAATGCTCATGGAGATAATTATAAACTTCGTAAAGCTGTTTATAATCTTAATCTTTTCCAATCTCTTATTGCTGCTTATTTCTTTGAAGATACCAAGAAGATTAAACTTTTCCTTGATTGTATTATTGCTTTTGCTAATAATTACTTTAAAGAGAACGATATTCTTTACGAGTATCGTTTGAATGGTATAGAAGAGAATGGTCATGTTTATCTTGATATTCTTCCTTGTCAAGAAAAAACTGATGTTAAGCTTGAGCTTGATGTTGAAACTGGACATCTTCGTGAGATTGATAAATCTGCTAACAAACAAGCTATTGATTTTGAAATTAAAGATAATAATTTAATCGCTATTAATCATGGATATAGAAGAGAAAGACTTGGGGAAAGCAATAGTAACTGTTGCAAGTCCTGAAATTTATGATGCAACGCAGGCTTATGAAAGACTTACTTATGTTAAGCATAATGGACATGTTTATCTTAGTAAGCAAGATGTGCCTGTTGGTGCTTCTCCTACGGGGGGTGATAACGATGAATATTGGCTTGATTATGAAATAGCTGCTGCTTCTTGTCGGCTTGGTCGAGCTTATCGTCGTATCACTGATTGGAACGTTGTTAGACCTACTGGTGGAAGTTATGACAATCCACACCCCGTAGAGGAAGAATGGAGTGCTGAACCTACTTCTGCAAATGGTATTCTTTGGTATTCTGAACGTCTTTTTACAGAAGACGGTCGTAATCAAGATGCTGAATGGAGTATGCCTGCTCAGCTCACTTATACTCTTTATACAGAATTTTATACTTCTAATGTTGAAAAAGAACCTGGTACTCCTGATACTAATCCTCAAAACTGGGTAAAAGGTTATCAAGAAGGTTATATTTGGCTTGCTACACAAGAAGTTTACAATGGTTCTAAACAAGGTTGGGTAGTTACTCTTCTTCGTGGAACTAAAATTGAAAGTGTTACAGCTACTGTTGATGCAGAAGTAGGTACTCCTACTGTTGTTGTTCTTAATGTAGGAACTGAACTTAATCCAAAGTTTGTATTTCAGTTTACTAATATGAAAGGTGAACATGGAGATAGAGGTAATTATACTTTTATCTTTAATGGAGAAATTAATCCTACTGGAAATAATCAAACTTCTTCTGTTGTAACTCCTACTGGTATTACTCTTGCTGTTGGGGATAATGTTATTGATAATAATGGAGATGTTTATACAGTTCGTGTTATTGGGCCGACTACTTTTGCGGTTATTCAAGATGCTGTTCAAACTATTCGTGGTATTGATACCAAACGTGGAGTTGTTTACATGCGTAGCAATAACGACGCTTCTGTTAAAACTCCGACTGGCGGTTCTTATGATAATCCAGTTCCTACTGAAAGTACTTGGAATACTGAGATTCCCGATGGTTCTGCTAAACTTTGGGTTTCTACTCGAATGTTTACCTCTAATGGTAAGAACCAAGAAGAAGCTTGGAGCACTCCTAAGAATTTGACTTATGTTCAATATACTGAAACTTGGTATAGTACTGTTGAAAACAATCCCGGTAATCCTGATGATAATCCGGATAATTGGAGTAAGACAGGTAATAATTTTATTTGGATTGCAGTTCGTACTATTTATAATGGTAGTAAACAAGAATGGAATATAGCTAAAGTTGTTGGTAAGACTGGCGCTACTGGTCCAACTGGTGCTCCAGGTTCTAATGGTTCTGATGGAGCTGATGGTAAATCTGCTTCTATTAAAACTGCTACTGCAACAGTAGATGCGAATGTAGGAATTCCTTCTGTTGATGTTACTGTTGGTGGTACTG
>OLIQ01000061.1_pt1 | contig 77572 bp, 127 predicted proteins | sample 1609631 | NCBI WGS metagenome assembly OLIQ01 (sample SAMEA4350114, study PRJEB24818) | metagenome | biome: human; feature: gut; material: faeces | place: Denmark | collected 2013-09
TTCTTCATCGTCCCAGTATGTAACTTTGTATTTCCGCTGTGCCTTATTGACTAAGCCTGCTTTGAAAACAGACTGCATCTCAATTTTATCTGGTAACCACATAGGGCGCGTGTTGAAGTCTATTTTAGTCTTAAAATTCGGGCTTGTGTCCCTATGCAAGAGATTGTTCAAGTCCCTGTATGCTTCTATCTCTGTTCGCTGATTCGGGGTTGCGGAATAATCATCGTAGGCTAAGAATTTGTTCGAGAGAACACTTCCCCCGAACTTTAAAAAATAACCTTGGAAACTACTTCCCGCAATAAAGTCACTCATTCTATCACCTACCCTTCAAATATTCCGTAGCCATTACGGTTTCTGAACTGCTGATTTTCTTCTTTCAGATATCCAATCAGATGTCCGTCTGCATAGATTGCCATGCCGTTCAGGGCGCTTTTGACCGCCTGCCCGATCATCTGGTTGTTGTCGAACGTGTTACTGCTGATTGCCATGATTTCCTTTCGAATATCATCCACAAAATCATCTGTATCAACTGACATTCTGCTCTTTACTTCCTGATAGGATGCACTCTTTGTGATAATGTCTGCGGTTGGTGTATTAATTTTTTGCACTTCGGCGCTTATATCATTGATGGTGGATTCAACTTTCGGAAGCATATTCTGCATACCGAGTTGGAATCCCTCAACGGTAAATCCACCGAGTTCCATCATTACCTGCGACGGGCTATGAATCTTAAGAACTTTGCGGAACGTATTTGATATATTTTGTGCGATTTTTTGCACATTTGCATAAAGCTGTTGTGCCGCGCCTACAATTCCATTATTTAAGCCAATAATAGAGTTCCAACCGATATTATACAGGTTTCCAATGGAATTGCTGATTCTGCTTCGGATTCTTCCGAACCATGTGAACGACGCAGAAAAGCCCGGCTCTAATCCGTTTCGGAATCCTTGACCGCAGTACTCTGCAAGCTGCTTGAACCATCTGGACGGAGAATGGGAGTCTACTGCTTCCTGTGCAGGGGCTTTTACGCTGTTATTCATTAGATCAAGAATCGAAGTCTTTGTGCTTTCTTTCTTCCCGTTAATTCCAGTCTGTAATCCCTCTGCAATGTTGCTTCCAAGGGTTTTGCCGCTTGATTTCGCAGTTTCTTCTGCACCTTTCGCAGATGATTGAATTGTTGAGTTAAGCTTTTCAGTGACTTTACTGCCGTTTTGCTCAATCCCACTACCTACGGCAAGAATCTGATTCTTTCCGAGTTCTGTGACTAATTCAAAACCAGAATTGTTATCCAGAACGCCGTTGATTGCCCCCTGTAAAGTTGAATCCATTGTACTTTGTAGAGTGCTTTCATAATCAGAAATACCTTTTCCAAACTGCACCATCTGTCCGTTTGCTAAAGTATAGTAGCCGTTATCATCCGGTTCTAATCCCTTTGAAATTTCCTGATAAATCTGTAATGCTTTTTCTCCGAGAATCTGTTTTCCATTTTCCCAGATGCCGCCCATCTCATCAATTGCGTTTGCCGTATCTGTTACCAGAGTTGCAAAGTCAACGGTCTGGATAAGCGTCTGGAATCCTGTAAGCTGTTCTGAGATATCCTCAAACGACACATTGTTAATCCGATCAGCCATATTTGAAAACTGATTAGAGGATGTTTCCGCTGTATCTCCAAGGTCTTTGACTGGTTTGTTTACTCCTGCTATCGCATTCTCGAAGTCCTCTGATGAAACTCCAAGATTATTGAGTTTGAGTTCAAGTTCAAACAACGCCTGTTCTGTGCTATATCCGTTATCTTTCAATTCGGAAAGGAATGTTAATAAAGGATATGCTTGTTCGCCTGAAATCTGGCTTGCGTGAACCAAACCTAGAATAGCATCTTCATATTCCTGAAATACCTTTAAATCATCCTCTGTAAGTTTATTACCGACTCCGAATATATCTTTCATCCATTCGTTGATAGCACCGGTAAAATCTCCTTTTTGATATCCGAATACATTATCTTCCAAAAACTCTCCAAAAGTTTTATCTTCGCCGCCGAACAGATTAACACTTATCCACTTTCCGAGGTTGAAACCTGCCATTGCAGTTCCTAAGACAACCATGCTGTCTGCGAATCCTGCCGCAAGCGTAGAACCAAGTCCAGAGCCAAAGAATGTCTGCAATGCACCACTGGCTGTGGAAAGAACCGTTCCTAACCCACCGAAGATTGTTCTGAGTGCGCTGATAGAACTGACTACATTGTATATATTTCGGGCAAACTTAATGCTTCCCCTTATAATAAAAAACCGTGCTAGAGCTTCGCCAAGAGCTTCTATCTGCTTATCGTCAAGCTTTCCTAAGGCTTTTGCGAAAGCATCTAAGACGCTTACTAATGTATTAATCAGTGGGGCACCAATATCGTTCAGCATTATATCGAAAAAGCTGATAAATCCATCTGCGAATCCTTCAGCAAATGGCTGGAATACATCCCATACATCGCCGATTGTTTTTATTAACGAATCCCAATCAATGTTTTTGATGAAATTCACAATTACGTCTTTGAGATTCCCGATTCTTGTCCATAACCCGTCCCAATCAACATCAATTACTCCAAATTTATCAAGTGCAGCAACGGTAAGGCCTAATCCTACCGCTATCGAAGCATATGGATGCGTTGCTAACATGGTGATTCCTTTGCCTATCGCTCCATCTTTACCGAAAATACTTCCAAACCATGTAAGCCCTTTAAATGCTACAAAAGCTGTCAGGAGCTGTCCGAGGAAATATCCGATAGACTGTGCTTGCTTCGGTGAGAATGCTGCGATAAACTCTTTGAACCTGTCAATCAGATCAGGAAGTTTATTAACTCCATCTGCCGCCTTGTCAAAGAAATCATCGAAGAAATCAAGTAAGCCAGTTCCGACATTCTCAGCAAATGGCTCTAATACACCCCATAACTGTACAAGGGAAGCATTGATTTTGTCCCAGTTGATTTTCACAAGAAAATCGTTAAAAGCATTGATTAGTCGTGGTAATCCTTTTTCCCCAAGCGTCCACTTGCCAAGCGGAACTAAAAAATGATTCCAGAAATTTTTTAATGCTGTCCATGTGAAATCTCTGAGCTGCTTCAATCCATTGTTCCAAAGATTTTTCAATGCTTTTGTGGTAGGTTCTGCGGCTTTTGCAAGTTTCTTAAATGTGTCTGTGAACTTATTAGCGAACGCCATAGCCTTGTTTTCCATGGAGTTGTAGGCAGCATCCCATTTCTTCTGGTATTCGTTCAAAAGTTTATCCAGTGCATCGTTGAGGATTCCTGCATCAATTGCAGATGTGTCAATTTTTGGCGTTTTAATTTTAGAATTTGCAAGGTCTGACAGAGAACTATCGTCTTTGCTCATAATTTCAAGTTCATCATAGGATGCGAGGAACTGTTTTAATTTTTTTGCGCTCTTGGTTGCATTTTTCAGATTATTGTCTGTATCTTTTGTAGCATCATTTACGTCCGAAATTCCAGAATCGTCTATGGAATCAAGTGCATTCGAGAGATTTTCACTTCCACCACCGATAGAACCGAACATTTTTCCGATTTTGGTATCAACTCCAAGAAGCGAACCAATGTATGTCAAAAGTCTCTGGAATGCGATCACAAGACCATTGATGTATGGAAGCACTGCCGCAACTACAGGCATAAAGATGTTACCTAATGCTCTGGCACAGGATACTAAGTTTGCACGAAGTATACGTAACTGGTTGGCTGGCATATTTATCGTATTTGCCATATCCGCCCATGCGTACCGGGTGGAATCCAGTATTACTATCGTTCTCAGCATTGCCTTACTTGCCTGGTCCATATTAGAAACAGACGTTTGTATACCAAGATTTGCCGCATATTGCTGTAAGTTTGCCACACGAATGTTTGCACCATATTTGTCTACAGCACGGCTCATACCTACTAATCCAGAGGATAAGTTCTCATAAACTGTGCTAAAATCAAGATTCTTAACAGATGCAAGGTCAGCACCGATCATAGTCAGTGCATTCGACAGTTTTAATGCCTGTTCAGAAGTTGTTCCCATGGAGGACGACAACTGTGCAAACTGGCCTTGATAATTCAAGAGCATGGACGGGTCCATACCGAGTGATTTACCTGATTTATTTGCGGTCAAAATCGCATTATCGGAAACATCGAACCCAGACATTTTGGATGTAAGTTCTCTAGCTCTATTACTAAATGAATTTGCATAAGCTTCCGCAGAATCATAGCCTGCCTCTGACCAAGTTTCTCCTGCTTTATCTGCTACCTGACGAAACGCCGCTTGAAAGTAGTTGTAATCTTCGAGAAAATTCATGGAACTTTCAATTGCGCTTCCAAATTTTCCAACAACAAATTTCAACGTCCAGAATTTTGCCACCAGAGACATGATGCTAGGCAAACTTTTCTTTGCCTTGCTTCCTACACTTCCAACGGCGTTTGCAAGTTTTCTGACCTTTCCTGTCGAAGTGGCCGCACCCTGTCCCAATCCTGAAAATGCACTTGCAGTAGACCTTGCCGCTCTACCGGCATTCGCCCCAGAATTTGCCAACTGAGCAACAGCCTGAGTCATTTGAATTGTACTGCTACTGATTCTAGGAGCGGTACTCATCGTCTGGAAGAATGATTTTAGGCTATTTGCCAGATCATTAAGCTGAGTTGCTGTCTTTCCGGTTTTATCTCCTGCATTTGCCAACTGAGATATTGACTGAACAAATGTATTAATTGGCTGAGAAATATTACCTATTCCAGAGAATGAAACTATGATTTTTCTAAGTTCTTCACCAAGATTTGGAAGTTTTGATGTAACTGCATCAATAGAGCTGCCTGCATTCGCCAATCTTGCCAACGAAGAAATAAACCGGTTCACGTTGTTTGATACGTCTGGAATACTGCCAAGCGTGGATAGCTCAGAAATCATGCTCTGAATCTTTCCAGACACATCACCTGTGGAATTTAATGTTTCGTTCAATCTGCGGATTGCATTTACGAATGAGTTTAATCCGTTGTTTCTCAAGTTCAGGCTACCGAGCGCACTCATGGACTGCGTAAACTGTTGCAATTGACTGTTTATCGTTGATAAATCAAGCCTGTCCAATTTAAGTGCTTGAACAGCAGAGTTGACCGTACCGACGGAAGCTGAAAAGTCTCTGAGATACTTGATGCTCTCAGACATACGACTGCTCAGGCGATTCAGTTTATTGCATAAATCATCAATGGATTTACTTGCATTTGATACGTTACTGCTGACCTCTATCGCAAGGCTATCTATTGTGTTGTCAGGCATATAAGCACCTCCTTTATTTCAAAAAAAATAAAGGGCAAGCAAGACTACTATTCATCCTGCTTGCCCTTTTCATTACCTATTTCAGATATATTTGCATTTGCCTGCCTGATAAGAAGTTCGTAGTAACGTTCTTCTTGTCTTAGTTCTGCTTCTGATTTCTTTGGCATATCTGGATTGTGTTCAACCCAATTATTCTGTTTTTCCTGCGTAATTGGTTTGCTCGGATAGCTAACCTTTCTCGGGAACAATGTACACAAAACACTTGTTTTCACGTACAATCCGGTCAGCCACGACTGATAGTCCATGTTTATCAACTGCGACTGAATTTCTTCGTTCTTTAAGATTCCATATTGTTCTATACGGATTCTCAGGTCCTTAAGAGTGCTCCTAAGAAATTCTTTTTTTGACATCCCAATGCGCACAGCCATTGGATATAATTCATCCCAGATTATTTCACTGTAGCTTTTTTCAGGTGATCTGTTGGCTTCTTCGGCGCTTTCTTCGCTTTCACAGAGTCCATTGCCGCATTCATGTTGTCCATGAAGGTTTCCAGACCGGTTAACTTGAAAAAACCATCTTCCTCCATCTGTTCAATGCACATGGCGAAAAGGCCATAGAAGTTACCCTGCTCATCATCTTTATGTTCGGTCATATACTGTGTTGCAAGTTTTTTGGCGGTATCTAAGTCCGGGACAGTGCCATCACCGTCAGAATGGTTGCCGTGATATTGAAGTAATCCGGCATAGAACGCATTGAGTGCAGTATTTGGAATACTACTCATTCCAGAAACCATTTCCTTAAGACTCCTGTCCGTTCCACCGCTTGTGGAAACCAGCATATTCATTACGGATTTCACACAATCATCAAACAGTGATGCTTCAATTCCATATTCAAGTTTGTAGTCTTTGCCGCCGATTTTTAAAACTTTATACATATTATTTGTCCTCCCAAATGTGTTTAAAGGCCGCTGTCAGTTGGAACTACTGCTTCACTCGGGCCGACATATTCATTGATAGTAAGAGACATTTCAACGGTTAACAGGCCATTCTGATCTCTCGCCGGTTTAGGAATGATTGTCGGTGGCTCGATTTTTGTGAAGAATGCTTTCTTAAGAGACGGGAAATATTCTTCATACCACATAGATTTTCCATCTGTTTTTCCTGTTTTATATTCGCTGATTAAGGTTTCCCATTCAGTGATAGTTTCATCAGTTACATTCACAGTTACGTTGAATGTACCACCTGTAGAACCACGTCCTGCAATAGTTCTTTCGACTTCATCTTCAAGTGCGGAAGCGTCGATTGTCTCCACGTCAATTTTGATTTCATCAGAAGCATTGATTCTGTGAAGAAGTTTAAATGTTGTCGGTTTAGTACCTGCTGTTGTTTCGACTGCATATCCAGTAAGCGAACCAACGGTACTTACGCCTGCTATATTTCCTTTTTCTGCCATATTCGGCTCCTTTCTGCTTTTCAGCTATAAAATCACAATAAAAAAGAGCCACATGGCTCTGATGCGTAACCCTGCATCCGGGAGATAAAAGGATCACCGTCCTTTCTATTCATCTGTGCCTGTTTTCAGTTCTGGAAGCCCTGCTACAGATGTAAGCAAGGATAAAACGCCGGAAAGAACGGACGCAGATACGACCATCTTCCAGTCAACGCTTCCAAGGACTGTCGCGGTTCCGATTGTCGCAACTGCTGTCTGAGCAATTGTCTTAACAGCTCTGATTCCTGCAGCTTTCAGCCATTGTAATTTATCTTTACTCATAGGACACTCTCCTTTCTTTTTTGGTATAAAAAAATAGAAGCTGTTACGCTTCCAATAATTGCCCGGTGTAAATTCTACTGTACCGGCTTATGATTCGTTTGAAACTCTTTTCGGAATTTGCGACTTCTTCCGGTCCGTATGTCCGGCGAAAGCCCATCGAAACCATAGCCTGATGACTTTTGCTGTCGATTTCGTATGCAGTCGATAAAGCCTTTGTCCCAGATGCGTAACTTTCCGTTTGAAACGAAAGAACTGTTGCGCATTCGTGACCTTCGAGACTTGTTGACTGCGTAGGATTCCCCATCATGAACAATCTGGCGTATTTCGTTTTACCAGATGCTATTGTCTGGCTTTTTTCCATGGAAAAATTGCCTTTGCCGACTGTTGGTTGAATATCTTTACTCCACCTAGAAAATACTTCTGATACTGGGTTGTTAATCGTGTCTGGCATTTTATATCACCCCGCCTGTTCTAGCATATTCTGAGACTGGTCTTAAGGAAATCTCTTATTTGAGAATATCCCCATCCGCAGTCAATCAAGCCACTAACAAGCATTTCCTTTGACTGGACAGCTTTTAGCTCTTCTTCTGTCAAGAAATCTCTCAGATTATCTTTTGTAGACAGTCCCTTTTCCTCTCGAAGCTGTTTTGCGGTTCTTCCAAATAAAGTTCGGTACACCATATCCGTATACGTTGAATACGCATGACCATGCATTCTCTCGTTTTCCTGTGATTCTTTAAGCGCATTGGTCAATGCCTGTCTTACTGCAATGCCTTTGTCTCGTTCTCTGATTTTTCCCAAAAGAACTTTTTCCATTGCATTGAATTGGCGAATGTATCCTTCTTTGAACTTCATGGCTTTTTCGCCAGTGTATCCCATAACAAGAAGCGTAAATCCATCTCTCGTCATGCAGTACATAGGTTGTTTTTTATTCTGGATGCTTGTGTATGAGGAAAGCACGAAATTGTGCTGTCCGAATTCTTCACTGCATCCTAAATTTCTAATGTCCTGCAATACTCTTTTATGTTCTTTTTCAAAAGTTTCTGCGACATCTAGGCTTGTGACAATGCTCGTTTCTACTTTTTTGATAATCATTGTTTCTACTAACATGCTTACATTCTCCTTTTCTATGTTTTTTTGCATGAAAAAAGCACCCACCACTCAGGTAGATGCTTTTATATGTTATAGTATATCAAAGACAGAGGTATTATTCAGTATTATCAGGTATTAACTTTCATGATGCAAACACTTCTTTTGCAATTTTTCTAATACTCTGCATGATTTCTACGCTTGCCTTATAAACTGGCATGGTGGCTTCAGTACCATAAGAGCGTACCCATTCGCCAGAATCGGAATAATAAACCCACGATTCATTCTTTCCGTTCCCTTGCCCGTATGAACCGATTGTATATCCAAATTCCTGTCCTTTTGGATGTGGGCTGGTTCCCGCCGGAGTGTTGTAGTGAATGCCCGACCCGAACTCAATGAACAAAAGGTCAGAGCCTTCGCACACAAGCGTCGCCTGAGAATAACCACCAAAGTTATTGATTCTGATATAGGTGTTATGATTTTTTTCAGAATCGCCTTGCGCCAATGCTATGTTTTCATCTATGACCGGGATTCCAAGTTCTGTCAGCCTGCGGACAAATTCCTCATTCTTGCTTGCAAGCGACTTCTGATACACTCTGAGCTGCTTTATTGTGTCCTGTATAGATTTATGCGACAATTCCATTTTGATAGTCTTATTCGCCATCTGAGCCATCTCCTGTGTACTTAATACCGTATCGTGCCACATTGCCTTTCTGGGTATCAAGAATCTTTTTTAGGCGGTAATCTGGTGGGACTGCAGGCTCTCCATCTTCACCTAAAACAAGTTCTCCTGCGTCGGTCAGTTCTGGTTTGCGGTCAATCCAGAATACATCGGCAGTCTGTGGCTTGAAGTTGCGGTCGAAGTTTGTGATATACCTGTCATAATCCGGGATATAACCGGCGGATAATTCCTCTGGCGTTCCGGCAGTCGCAGATACGGAGAGGTGATGTAATTCTGGCTTTTGGTACGTTTTGATTGTGTCTATCCCGTCAAGGTATTCAGTTACCCTTGACCAATACACTGTCTGTTTTTGACGTTTCAATCCTCTCATAGCGTTTTCTCCCTTCAAAAAGAGTCTTTTTATTTTAATCTTATATTGCATATTTCATATGAGACACTTTTACATCTTCATTAGATACCTTTGCATAGATCATTGTCGTGTTAATGTTGACATGTCCAAGAATCTTCTGCACCTCAGTAATCGGCGTACCTCTTTGAAGCATAAGAGTCGCAAGAGTATGCCTAAATAGATGTGGTGTCAGAGGTCTATCCAGTTCTGACCGCTCACCGATTATTCGTACAATTCTTTCAATTGCTTCTTTCTTGAGTACTTTATGTGGCTTTCTTTCGCTTACAAAAAGATATTCCGACTCATTATCTCTAATTGCGAAGTATTGTTTTAAAAGTAATTTACACCGGGCATTTAGGTATGTTGTTCTATGCTTATTGCCTTTCCCCAAAACAACTACTTCGCCTTTGTAAAAGTCTATATCTGTTTTCTTTACACCACATACTTCTGTAACCCTAGTTCCAGTACTGTACAAAAATTCAACTAATGCTCTTTCACGTACGGTTTCGCACGCTTGCCTGATTCTCTCTAATTCCATATCTGTCAGAGGTTGCTTTTCGATACGCTCATATTTGATATTTTTGATAACTCTACATGGGTTCTTGCCTATATATCCTTCGTTTGCAGCCCACTCGAAGAAAGCGTGTATGGCAGTTCTTCTACTATCAAGTGTTCGATTACTCAATCCTCTGCTTTCCTGAGCGTTATACAGATATACACGAATGTCATTTGCAGTAATGTCTTCAGCTTTTTTATTGACTGTGAAAAAGAAATCATCCAGATAAAGATTGTAGAGTTCGAGCGTCTTTTTACTCAAACCCTCGATTTTTCTACTTACAATGTAAGTTTTGTAGAAATCTGGCAAATATCCAGTATACTTTACAACTGCTGTTTCTCTCGGCTCAATGTCAAAATTATTCACATACAAAGACAATTTGTTTCTGACTGTTTCAAGATATTCTTCTGGAATTTCTTCATACAACTTGGCCATAAACCCATTCACGAATTTATCTCTCATAAAAAATACCCTCCTTTTGGGTTCACAAAGGGAGAGTACCATGTTATAATAATACTGTACCCTTTGTGGTGTTGGAGTTAGGTTTTTTTGATTGGTAGTCGGGAACCTAGCTCCTTTTTATTATGCTTTTTTGATTGTTATTTTCTCTTCATCATATTCGAGAATTACTTTTCTGTCTTCTTTGGTAATACCTATCATCCGAACTGCTTCTGACGGAAGTGATATTTTATAGTTGACAGATTCTTTTCCTGCGTTTCCACCAGCCTTGTTAATCATGATATTTCTTTCTACTTTTATTGAACTCACCTCCATATAATGAATTTATACTCATTATATATCATTGGTGTCCAACAGCCAATAATTAACTTTGCACTGATTAACTAAAGCCCTCTTTAGTTAATTAGTTTCCGCTTTCGGTTCTTCTTCATTATTAATATCCATCAGCTCATTATACTGTTCCTCAGTAATCCTGCCCGTTGCGAAGAAAATATCAATCTTATTTTTTAAATCATCTGTAAATCCGTTTCTTTCTTTAAGTTTCAGTAATGTTCTATATAACATAATCACACCTCCAATTCCGTTAATGCTACTGCATATTCGCTGTTTACATAGGCTTCTGCGCTCTGCATGTCCATGTCGTAGATATAGTCACGGTTATCGTTAAGTTGCTTTTTGACATAATTCCACCCATTAGCCATGCTTATTGGGTAATTAAATACTGTATATCCGTCAAGCTGGTCTGAGGATACCTCTATATTTGTTACTGGATAATTTGTGGAAAGGGCTTTAAATGCGGATATTTCTTCTTGTGTTAGGTCTATTTCTTCTGGCGTGTCTAACGCAAAAAGAACATTTAACGGTTTTCCATTAGAATCTAGTGCTGTATCCGGTTAGTAACAATACTTTACAGTACTGAAAAAATTTGCTATACTCCATCAAAAACGGTATTGGAGGACGCAGATATGCCACGCTACATTGTCACGCTGACAAACGATGAAATACAGGAGCTGAAAGCAATAATACAAAAAGGCGGAAAGGGCTACCGCATAAAGCATGCACAGATACTGCTAAAGTTGGACCAAAAGCCTGAAAACAAGGCATGGACATATGACCGCATCAAAGATGCGTATGGAGCCGCCCGTTCCACCATTGCAGGTATTGCGCAACGGTTTGTCATGGGAGGGATGGAGGCAGCCCTTGGGCGGAAGGTACAAGAAAACCGCCGTCGCAAGGTGACGGGCGATGTGGAGGCCCGGATATGTGCCATAGCCTGTTCGGAACCGCCGGAAGGAGCCTCACGCTGGACTATGCAGGCAATCGCGGATGAACTGATCCGCCTGGAAGTGGTCGATTACATTACGGACAGTACCGTCTGCGAGGTTATGAAAAAAATGAAATCAAGCCGTGGCTCGTAAAGGAATGGTGCATTCCGGAAGCAGACGCCGAGTTCGTAGCGAAGATGGAGGACGTGCTGGAGGTATATCAGCGCCCGTATGACCCTCTCCGTCCTGTCGTTTGCATAGATGAAACGAACAAACAGCTCATAAAGAAAACACGTATTCCCTGTGAACCAGGCCAGCCTGAAAAAGTAGATTCCGTGTATGTCCGCAACGGTGTTGCAGATGTCTTCATGATTTCTGAACCCCTGGCAGGCAGGAGGGAAACGGTTGTAACACAGACCCGCACAGCATTGGATTTTGCAGAAATTCTCCGGTATACTTCCGACACCCTGTACCCACGGACGGAAAAAATAGTTCTTGTTACCGACAATCTAAATACCCATTCTCCAGCTTCATTATATAAGGCTTTCCCACCGGAAGAAGCACGCAGGCTTGCAGAACGCTTTGAATGGCATTACACGCCAAAACATGGTAGCTGGCTGGACATGGCAGAGATAGAAATCGGCATCATGAGCCGCCAGGCCCTGGGGAAGCCACTGCCAGATTTGGAAAGCTTTAAACAACAGGTTCGTACATGGACTATCAGGCGTAATGCAGAATGTGCAAAAATCAACTGGCAGTTTAAGACGCAGGATGCACGAATTAAATTGGCCAGGTTGTATCCGGTTATAGTTTAGAAACTAACCGGATGCAGTACTAGCCTAGCCAAAAAACTCTTAAATTCCGCTAAGGATGCAATACTGGTTATGCGCACATCTAATGATCTAGTATATGCGGCAAAACAATTGTCTCCTTTCTTAATATCAGCACCAATAGATCTTAAATAATTTGAAATTCCAATCGCACTTTTTATTTTTTTGTTAATTTCCAAATAAAATCTTTTTTTAGAATCATCAGTTGCATCAGAATAATCCCATCCTTCATTTCCAGTAAATGTTTTTACAAGTACATTCCTCACCAGTTTTCCCCGTTCCACATCCACATAATCCGCAATATACTGCTGACCATCAATTGTGACGTTACCTCCTGAGTTTACAGGGATTGCATTGAGGGTGTATGGGAGGGTGACGGTCTGTTCGTCGCGGTAGGGTTCATAAGGTGTAGCTTCTGAACCCATTTCCAACTGGACATCATATACTTTATCTCCTGCAACGCTTCTATATAAAATAAAACCTATTTTTTCTACATCTCTTTCGGGAACAAAATTAATAAAATTATTGTTTATAAAACGAATGTCCTTGATTTCACCATTCGTATATCTTAAACATACATATCTATTACCTGAAGTACTAACTGTGGTTTTTAATGAAAATGTATAAGTATTATTCGCTTTTAAAAGCAACGGTCTACTGCCATTAGAACTAGGTGTTACGTCTACTTGCATAGTATCTGTTGTTGCTATATATGTTCCATTTTTTTGTTCAACGTTTCCTGATGATAATGTTTTAAAATTATCCCATAAATTCTTCCCACACACCTTCACCGTTGGATTCACCACACTCTTAATCTCCTGCGGATAATCAGGGTTTGGGCTTGGGATGCCGCCGGTGTATGGTTCGAAATCTGCATAAGTAGCTGTTGTATCTGTTGTAAGCATTGGCTTAAATATTAGATTATTTACTGTTGCGCCACTTTTAACTATAATTGCTATGTTACTTTCAGATTCTTTAAAACTGCCAATTGATATTCCAGAACCATACTCATCTAAGATTTCTGGATTTCCACCTTTTCTGTATGATCGGAGAAAATACTTTTGTGCTGAACCACCACTAGGACAACCAACCATTTTAAGGGAGCTTGCACTACCATATACATCTGCAAAATTATAATATACAACAAAAACTGCAATGCCTGTCGCTGTACCATTTACAGTATAAGTCCCATCACCGTTATTCGTACAAGTAACACCATTCTGTGTAGTAGTCTGTAACGTAGGATTCAGCAAATTTTTCCCACTATACTGTTTCTGCTCAGACTTCCCATACACCATCATATCTTGAATCTTTCCATTGTCAGAATCAGCAAGATGGGTTTCGCCTTGTGAACTGGCGTAGAACTTGGTGATTTTGGTGGATAAATCTTCCTTTAGCGAACCAGTTTCCGTTTTCAGTGAAGCAATGTCTGTCTTGTTCTGCTCGATCTGCTGCGCCTGTTCTGTCGTAGCTCCGGGCTTGACTGGATTCTTTTCAAAGTATTCCGTAACTAGTCTTTGTATTACCCTCTCTGCTTCTTCTTTTGTGAGATACAGTGACATATCAATTGGAGCGCCCATGGTGTCCCAAACTACGCCGTTCCATGCCACATTCATTCCTGCTTCGCCGTAAATGGATTTAGACTCGATATTGTACATATCGCCAATGTCTGGATTTAATGGAAGCAAATCAGCAGTCGCAACTGTACCTCTGTATCTTACAGGGCTATTTAATTTTGCTTCCATATCGGAAATCTGGCGTTTTAATATTGCATATACTTTCTTTGCTGTTAATGCCATATGCGCTTCTCCTTTACAGTTTGTACCATGTATCGGTAGGTTTGTGATATTCGTATAATTCAGAAGTATCAAGGCACAACGCCGAAGAACCACTCTGTACATAATGCGGGAGCTTTGATACGTCTTTTGAAAGTCCCTCGTAATCACGAACCATACCTCTTGCGTCTGTACATACCCAACTGCCTAAATCCGGCAATTCGTCACCGGGATTGTACTTGATTCCATCAAAAATAACTGTGTTTTCTGCTTTTGCCATCTATGCAATCATCCTTTCTGCCCCGATAGGAGCCACATATGTGAACTGGTTTCCTAAAATATCTCTGGCTGTGCCAATAACGAAACAAGAATAGTCGGCCAGAAGATTGCAACACCATTCTTCTGCATCAACCCAATATCGTTTCTTGACCATGCGGTGAAGTTCTGGCAATAGACCGTAGCTGAACATCACGCAATGGCCTAATTCATGAATGAAAACACGGTTCAGAAGCTCTCCATATAGGCTATTTGCGATTGAAATAATATGGGTGGAATAATCCGATACCCCAAGCGTTCTATTGCCTGTACGGTCAATTAACACGCTGTCGTGCGGAGATACGAACTGCACTCTCCATAGGTCTCCGTTCATATAAAATTGTCTTAGCATGGTTTATCACCATCCTTTTCAAATTAAATCAAGTTCTTGGAATACTTTAAAAATCTTTGGAGATTGAATTGCAAACCAATCAACCATTTCTTCGTTCGTAGCCCATGTTCCATAAAAATTGGCAGACGAAGAATCAAGTCCACTTTCAAATAAAAAAGCATGAACAATTTCATGACGTAGAATGTTTTTCTTCCAATTTTCGTAATTTCTTAATTCACAATCATCTTTTTTGTTACACACTATAATTTCGTGCGCGGACATATCCGTGTATCCATCTCTGCCTTTTCCATCAAGTAAATCGTCGTCTTTTTCATTCCTGAAATATATTTTGTACTTGGTTCCTAAAATATTTACAGTCAAATTTTCCATAATCAATCCTCAAATTTCATTACGAATTTTCCACCACATTTACATTTTTCATGACAGTCATATACATTCCAATTAGTTGTTGATTTGTCAGCACTTGGCTTCTGTGGTTTTCCACATTTCTCGCAAATCATTTTAATTTTGACTTCCGCTTTTTTTCTTGGCATATTATGTACCTCCATAACTAAAAAGCCCCTGCTACATTCCTGTAACAAGGGCAAAATTCATTTCATGTTCAATTCATCTGCTGTATAAAACGTGTCAAGTCAGTTTTCATCTGCTGTCTGATTGATGCGTCTGCATCGTCCCACATTTCTTTCATATTGCGGATGATATCTTCTGTATACTCTTTCATGGAATCATCCATTTTTCTCTTGGATTCAGCGTCTTTGGAATCATGGTAATGTCTGCGATTCTCGCTGTATCTGTCGTAGGTTTCACCATATCTGGACTGCTGACGATTCATGCCATCATTCCCCATATTCCTGTCCGAATATTCTGGGTGATATCCCATGCGGTACATATTGCGTTCAAATTCTGGATTATTCAGATATTCATTCATCCAGTCATCATCTTCCATGTACAGATATGGTTTATATCCCATACGACTTCCTCTGCCTTTTGGTGCAAATCTGCCGTTTGCATAACGATATCTGTCATATCCCATGCGTCCAAGATATTTCTCTTCCTGCTCGCATTCGTCCATAGCTTCTACGATTCTGTAATCCTTATCTGCACAAATCGCACACTTTACAGCTTCCATGCAGTCTTTCAAATCGTCCCAGTCTTGAGCGCTGAGAGTATCAAAACCATGTGCTTTAGCTTTCTCCATGGCCCATTTTCCCATTTCCATTGCAACTTTATGCATTACATTGCCCCCTTTCTGGCAGCCTGTGTAACAGGTGTGTCTGTCGTTGGGGCTGTACCATTAATTGCTGTTAAATTGTTACTCGGACTACAAGCTGGGTTTCCTAACATCTTGAACACTCCACCAGTTGCACTTGTAGCTACTCTGGTTGCATATTTTGTTCTGGTTCTTATGCCACAAGCTGTAACCTGTGCGCAACAACGATTCTGTAATGGATACAAGGTTGTTCCCGTGCCTACCTGGATTACTACCGGAGCAGAAATTGTGGTTGTTTCCGGTATGCTTTGTGCAACAACAATACAATATTTCTCTCCGTTATTGTAACTGCCTGCCGGAAGTGTGATTACAAGATTACCTCCTGTAAACGCAACGGCTTGGCTGATTACAAGATGGTTGCAGAGCTTACAAACATTTTTACAACTCATATTTTATACCTCTCAATCAAATAAGAGGTGAGCCGCAACCCACCTCTTAGAATTTAGTCAACCTCTAAGGGTGAGTTACTTAGCAGCAACCACTGTTGCATCCACATCCGTTGTTTCCGTAATATCCATACAAATTACTTGCCGGATATGCCGGAACCGGAAGTGGTGCAGTGCGTCTGAGAATTTCTGCTGTATTTGCGTTCATAGCCGCCTGTAATACCGCATTCTGGTCGGACTGTGAAGCCGCCAGTTTAAGTGCCTGATTCTCTGCTCTAAGGTCTGCTGTTTCCTTCTGGCAAAGATAATCAAGAATGGCACGGGTGTTGCTGTTCTGATTTTCCAGAATATCTCTGGTATTGTTGTTCATTGAGTTCTGGATTGCACAAGCGTTGGTAGCCATATCATATCTGATCTGAGCCTGTCCTTCCCTGTTGTCACAGCAACACTGAGCTAACTGAGACTGTAATGCATTCTGTCCCTGCATAAGTGCAATGTTTGTACTATTAAATCCCTGCTGGGTCTGATAGCCAAGATTGCAGATAGCATTATCTACGCCGTGGAATCCATTAGAAATATTCTGATTGATTCCATTCAGCTGAGCCAACTGGTCATAACCAAGGTTACAGATACCATTGCTGATACCATCGAGCTTGCTAATTACGGACTGGTTATCGAAGCCACGTTGTAAAGCAGAGTCTAAGAAATCTGTGCTTCCATTTCCTCTGTTTCCGCCGAAGCCCCAGCCATTGCCTCCCCAACCAAAGATGAGAAGTATAATGATCCACCATGCCCATCCACCGCCGAAGCCGTAGCCATCATCTGCATGATTATTAGAGCCTGTTGCTGCCGCAATGTCAGCAAGGCTATATCCGCCTGAATTCATCATAAATTCAAACCTCCTATTTGATTTATTTTACAAATCAAGTAGAAATCCCGGGCTTTCAGCTCAATTTTGTAGCAATGTTAAATGAAATATAGTATAATATTTATGTGGGAATAGGGATTCGCGACCCGAAAGTCACATGCCTTAGTGATTTTCCCACAACCAATAAAGGCGTACATCAGAAAGGCAAGGTGTTATTTTTATGAAAGAAATATGGAAAGACATTCCAAAATACGAAGGTGTTTATCAAGTAAGCAATCTAGGGAATGTAAAAAGTTTGCAATCAGGAAACCATCATTCCAAAACCAAAATATTAAGTCCAATCTGCGCTGACGGGAGATATTTGCGAGTCAGTTTATATCGGAATAAAAAGCCTGCGTATTTTATGGTACATCGTCTTGTTGCAATAGCGTTTATTCCAAATCCGGAAAACAAGCCTCAAGTTAACCACATTAACGGAAACAAAAAAGATAATTGTGTAAATAACCTTGAATGGTGCACGTCTTCCGAAAACAATTTGCACGCTTACAAAATCGGAATAAACAAAGGTTCTAAACCGTGGCTAGGGAAAACCGGATTCCAAAACGCATCTTCTATTCCAGTGAGCCAAATTGATTTAAACACTGGGAATATTATTGCCACTTTTGGAAGTATAGGTGAAGCTTCCAGAGCGACTGGATGTTCGGAGTCCAAAATAGGGAAATGTTGCAAAGGCATTTTTTCTCAAACACACGGATTTGGTTGGAGATATGCGGATAAATAATTTATCCGCTTATTTTATTCCGAACTGGTTCTTAACCTGCGATAACATATCATCAGGATTAATTCCTTTTTCTTTGCAAAGGTTTCTTGCAAGTTTTTCAAGACCTGCACTGTCGCCTTTTTCCATCATATTGATAGCATTGTTTATAACTGGGCTGTTCCCAGACTGATTTTTCATAATATTGATGATAGCTTGCTGTGGATTTCCACCGTTACGTATCATCTGCATAAGTTGCATAGGGTTCATCATCTCTGCCTACCTCCATTCTGCTTAGGTTCCGATGTCCCCGACATCTGTGTCGGAAACATGCTCTTTATTTCAGAAATCTCAGAGCAAACATCATTCCGAAGCTGATTAAACATTGCTTCAATATCAATCTGTTTTTCATCTTGCTTAGATTGCTGTTCATCTGGATTTACGAGTCGGTAAACAAAAATTCTGCTCCTTCCATCGGATTGAAGCTGTTTTCTGTAAATTTCAGTTCCGTCTGTTTTTGGATAGTAAACAGGATTGCCGGACATATCCACATCTTTAGCCTTTACAGTATCAATCCCATCCACCATTTGTCCTTGAAGCATAGGGGACTGTGGAACCGGCTGTAACTGTTGCATCTGTATTTGACCATAAGGCATTGCCTGTTGATAATTATTCTGCAATTGTGCCAGCCTGTCCTGATACGGTTGTATTTGCCCGTATGGGCTGTTTATCATTGGCTGTTGCGGATAATACGGATAACCTGCCATAATCTGTTCCTCCTGTCCGGGATTCAAGAATCATATCCATGTCATCTATAGAACGATGCTTTTCCCATATACCCTCGTAAGGGTTTCTTAACATAATCATTGTGTTTTCTCCTATGATTATATTATATAGGAAGGAACTCTGTTTTTGAACGTCACTATTTCGCCACGTTTTCGCCACAATACAAAGAAAAGCCCCGACAGTACATCGGGGCAACTTTGGAAATTTTCTTCTTTATTCTTTTGTTGATTCGGTCTATGGTTCTTGGACTATACCCCATAAGTTCAGATGCTTCCCATAGTGTCTTTTCGCCATAAGCCCGTAATCGAAACAGTTTTTCTTCTCTGGAATCAAAGCCTGCTTCTTTTAAATAAAATTTTCTTTCATCTTCTGAAAAGTCTGTATAATTCATATTTCCACCGTCCTCCCTTACAAGTGGAATCAAACTGGAAGAATACCGCTTAACATAAAACCGATAACTGCGCTGACAATCGCTGTAATAACGCATACAATGATTGTATCGTAACGCTTTCCCGGGACTGCCATGAGAGTCTTTATATTGTTATTCATCTCATCCACAGTTGACTTGATATGGTTCAAGTCATTCTCACTTAATGCTGTCTTTCTTTCCAGTTCCCCGATACGCTCATAAAACTCTTTACTACGATCAGAGTTCTTCTCTTGCATCAACTGAAAATTCTTTTCCAGTTCTTCTATGCGGTGTTCATTAAAACATTCATGTTCACATCCCATCGCCAGTTCCTTTCTTCACTCCCTTAACATTTGCTTTTCCCTACTGAATATAAGCAACCCAGCGGCACTCCGGGAGGACAAAAATACTGTGCCACGTGACCCAACCATCTTATTTAAATTAAACTTCCTGCAAACGGAAAAACGCCATGATTGATATATATTTCCGTTTCGGATTCCCATTTTCGACTTACTGAATTTTCAGAGTGCGATTCTTGGAACTCGGCCCCCTGTTTCACAAGGAAATAGAGAGCCAGATCAAATATGCAATCATAACAGTATTCCATATCGGTATTGATTTTTTCATCTGTATATCCAGACGGATAGTTGCGTTTCTTTTTGAACGAACGAATTGCACGCTTCACAGACAAAGAAATCATACCGTCAGTTTCCGCATCATCGGATAGATACTCTTTCAGATCATTCACAAGCTGTTCGTTCATTCAAGATCACCTACCCTTGCTGAGATAAAATTTCTGAGATAATACCAGCCTTATTTGTCGATGTCAGGGCATAGCCATTGTCACTTGCGAGCTGTTTCAGTTGAACCACTGTCATGCTTGACAGCTCGTTTTCTGTATACTTGTGTTTAACACTTGCTACAGATGGTGACTGGCTGTTCTCGTCGAGACTATGCCCGTTTATTCCCCCGCTTTGGTACCGATTACGATACCGCCATTAGCTTTTGCTGCTACTGGAACAAACATACCTGATGCTTTAGTCCAAACTGCAACTGGGTCTTGTGTAGCCCACATGGACAGTGTTACAAAGGAACGATTTTCTTCCTGAATAAACTGTCTGTATTCAAGTTCCTCTGGTGTTACGCCCCAGAGTCCAGTACCAAATGAACCGTTCGGCTCTGCTTCATACAAAGTGAATACATTCTCTTTGAAGTATCTTCCTGTTTTGAGTGAACCATCTGCTTTTCTGAATCTGAATTTCTCGTCACAACGATCAATTGTGATTCCGTATTCCTGCATAAGCAGATTTGCAAGTTCCTGTTTTGTTAAGAGACGTTTGTTTGCTGCTCCTAAGACTGCTGTCTGCATTGCAGTGTTATTTCTCATGTAATTAATCATTTTAAGGGATGTCAGGGCTTTGTTTACCACAAAACCATTATCCTCTGCAACAGCAACCATCTTCTGGATATCACCCATGATATCTGCATCCGGTTTAGACCAATCTGACATTTCTACCTTTGCGCTGGACGGAACGCCATAATCAATGCTCATATCCACGTTGTTCTCTTTGACTTTTACGGCACCTGTAGAAAGGAATTGTCCTTTCATGACATTTGCTCTGGCAACAACGCCTTCAAACAGGTTAGCTGCATCATCAAATACAAATCTCTTTAAGTTCTCGTCATCCGGCACACCGTTTTCAATTGCCTGCTGTAATCTCTCAGACTGATTGATTTTTCTCTTAATAAAGAGCTTTTCAGTCAGAACTTTTTCGAAGCCCGGTCTTGTCCCGATTTCTGCTTCAGTATCAAGCGCATGAACAAATGCTACCTCTGGAAGTCTCTGTCCAGCCATAAGTCTGTAGTATTCAGCTTTCAGGAACTGGGTTTTGACATCCGGGAAGATGGTGTCAAGAATGCCCGGTCTTTTTACGCTGAAATCTTGAGAAAAGTTAAGTCTTTCTTCCTGTGTGATTGATTCTAAAATATTAAATGGCATCTGCTTACCTCCTTAAAATTCTGGGTCTGTAGTGGTTACAAAAACGATACCTGCTTTTTCAAGCTCTGTTTTCGCAGTGGTTTCTACTGTTACCGGAAGTCTTTTTTCAAGAACACGTCCTGCAACAATTACGGAAATCGGTCGTTTTGTATCGTCTGTCATATCGACGTCTTCAAACACAATGCCTTTAGCACCAGTTGCGTTTGTCGGATATACAGAACCTGCCTTGATAATCTTCTTAGTTCCAACGGTTTCAGCATTTGTCTGTTCTGCTGTATAGGTTTTAAGTACCAGTCCTACCTCGGATTCGAGGATATTAGGTGTGGATTCGTACTGCTCTGTTTTCATAAAAGCCATAATCTAAATCTCCTTTTCTTAAATATTTACTGGGGCATTATCATCTGCCGGTTTATTTTCTGGACACATTTTTGCTGAGTACGCTTTTGCATATTCAGATGCTTCGCTTTTCTTTTCTGGTTCTCCACCAGATTTACCGCCACCCGGATTAGGTGTCTTTTCAAGGGCTTCTTTTTCCCATGCGGCTTTTGCGGTATCAAGCGTTGATTTATTTACTTCGGAAATTCCATCAACAAAAGTCTGGGCTTCTTTGAGTGCATCTTCAGCATCCATATTTGAAAATGCTTTGATTGCTCCTGCGTAGGCATCTCCTTTCATTCCTGCACTCGCAAAAATAGAAGTGATTTTACCTGTCAGAGCGTCTTTCTGAGCTGCTTTAAGTGCAGATTCGAGATCAGAAATTCTTTTTTCATTTGTTGCTTTCTCTTTCTGATGCTCCAATTCTGTTCTTTCAGCTTCACTCATGTTCTGCTTTTTCAGTTCTTCCAGTTCTGTTTCCAACGCTTTTGCTTTTTCTGCATCTTCTTTTAATTTCTGATTTTTGGCTTTTTCCTTAGCCACATCAGAATTTGACTGATTCAGGAAAGAGGTAATCTGCTCATCGGTTGCATCTGGAAAGATCTTCTTTACATCTTCTCTTGTCATTGAAATCTCCTTTCACCAATACGCTTTTTTTACGCTGTTCGCTCAGCTCAAGGTGTCTCCCATGATTACGCTATCGGGATGCATATTTTTTTTAATAAAAAAGAGACGATTTTACTCGTCTCTAAATCAACTGTATTGAATTGAACACCGGCAGTTCACAACCTCATCTGCCGAAGCTCCTAGCGAGGTGTCTTTTGGAAATTGTAGTAAGCTATCTCCAACCGAAAACGGCTCATCAATCGGGAGTATGGTTCCTCCGACTTCAAGGTGTGTCTTTCGTTCCCTTTTGTCTCCTACGTCAATCCATTTCTTCTTTGTCTTTCCTGCTTTCACAGCTTTTGAATACTGTCTGTAATTCAGTATCGAATTAGCTTCGCATTCTGAAATAAACATTGTCCGGTCATTTGACAGGTAATAATCATCAGTAATGCTTTTGTCTTCGGCAGAAAATCTTTCAAATGTTGCATCAATAATTTGTTTTGTCACGTCAAGAGCATATTGCTTGATATATGTGTCTATAAGCATATACGAAGCAATTACATCCAGATATTTGTCGTAAAATTGAGTCTGAATGTATTCTTGATCTGATTCTCCACTTTCTATGGTTGTTTCTATCAACGCTAAAATATAAAGGACAACTTCTTCCATTTGTTCAGAAAAAGCTATCCTTTGTTGCTTTTCTTTGTCTGATATTGACATTTTGCTGAAATATTCTTTATACGGTTCACTTCTGCGATTGTTGGGCCTGATATTTAATTCATCGTATGATGAAATACTCATTCTGAAATCACATCCTTATTGAAGCCATTCAGCAAATCTTGCGCTTTCTGCAACTCTGAGTCTGGGTCTGCCAATTCCGGATAAATGGTTCCGAGATATGGCAAACTCATTTCATATACTTTTTGTGGATCACTAAATAATCCGCAAGTAATCAGCGCAATAAGCGGATGAATTTTATTTTTGAACAGATAATCAAGTGCCTGCGCTTTGACAAGCATGTTATCTGTCGGGTTTCTGGTGATTTTTACATCAAAATCTCTAGTTGAAATATTTACGTCCATTGAAGTTTTTCGGATAATATTCAAAATAATTCTGGCGGATGCTTTTTCCGCTTCTTTCGTAAATGGTTCTACCAATTTTGCGTCTCGTTCTGCAAAATCCCAACCATTCCTCAGATACACTGCATTTCCTGTGTCTCCACCGGTATTGCCCTGTCGATTCGGCATTGCTTCTACAATCAGTATATTGTTGTAAATATCATCTTTAGCAACCTGACTTTCTGACTGATTTAGTTCAGCAGTCATTAAATCAACATCTGATTGTGTTCCATTCCCGACGTCTTTTACAGATACAGCACCGAGTTTTATCATTTTTACAAATTCTGCTTCATCAATCTCACAGTTTTTGAATTTCATTAGGGCTTGCACGAACTGTTCAACCCCATTCAGTCTGTCAGATTGATATTTGTTGATTGCATCATACATTGTGATCGCAATTTCAATGTCAGAAAGTCTGTCGTGATTATTTGGATATTCAATGATAGGAATACCGCCAAAACCATTGATTCCAGATTCTGTTACCGCTCCATTTTGTATTTTGAAATACTGTCTGGAAGAATAACACTGGTAATACTGCTGATTGTCCTCGTCTTTTAAAATCTGGACGGAAAGCACTGGTTTGCCAGTAACGCTTGAATAAACAATATATACATCCTGCGGTGATGGGATAAATATTCTGAAAGGCGGTAAGTCTCCATCCTTTGTCCATTCATCCTCTCTTAGAATTGCTTTATATGCAGTTCCTACTGCGCTCTGGTATATTCCAAGCTGAATGTTTCTGGCGTCTGAATTGGCTTCGTCCAGATAATCATTGAGCCTATCAACTTGTTCGTTTGTTTCTTCACTCGCTTTTTTCTTCTTGCAGACATACTGAATAGGTTCTCCGTATATCTGTCCTGCCTTGAATTTGACTGTTTCAAGGGCATGATTCTCAACAACTTTATTGTTGACCTCTGGGCGAACAAGTTTTTCACGATATAAAATTGGCTGATCGCCTTTGTAATATCTGTAAAGATAATCCATCAGGGTTCTATTCCTGTTATGGATTCCGATTGTATCAGAAAGGACCTGTGCCACGTTCTGGGGAGTAATCTGGTCTACGCCAGTATAGGCAGTTTTTCTGCCAAACTCGCCTTGGCATAGGTCAACAAAATTTATTTTGTTTCTCCCCACTGCCTGTCCTCCTATTTTTCTGCATGAAAAAAGCACCAAGGGTTCTTCCCGGTGCTTATTTTACAGCTTATATTATATAATATATGCAGGTATTATTCAGTATTATCAGGTATTAACTTTCAAAATTCTTAATGTTTTTGACGATATTCAGTGCTTTCGAATGCAATAATTTCACATGAGAATAGGAATATCCCATTTCACAGGCAATCATTTCAAGCCTTTCATCTTTTACATATCGCCTAAACAGCAGATCATACAAATCTGAATTGATATCGCTCACCTTGTCTATTGTTTCAATAATGTCTTGCTTTTTCTTTGTGTATTCAATAACCATTTTTTTGATTTCTGTTTGAATGTCAACAAGTTCGCTTACGGCATCGGTCATTTGATTGGGATTCGGAGTAGACTGAACTTTTTCACCATATGAGAACGATTTAAGCCCAAGAGCAAGACTTCTTAAATGTTCTTCTTCGTATTTTTTATTTTTAATAAGCTTGTCATATTTCTGAATTTGCCCTAAATATTCTCTTGTGGTCATATTATCTCCTTCCCCAAAATGGATTCTGTACTGCTGAAACTTCTGCGAGCCTTTTTTCTGTGATTGACATCATAAGTTGTGTTACCCCGTCAGGTGCATCGTCATGGTCATTGTCCCCAATATATACAAAAGTGGTTAATTCTTCCATGGCATTTTCATATTCTCGGCTGCGATATTTCGGGGCTAAAAATATAAATCTATTTTTTACATCTCCTGAGTATTGATTTATTTTTTCTTTTTTAGCTTGCTTTGACGGAGCTTTTGTACTGGTTGTACTGCACGAATACATATGTTCTTTCAATCGCTCGCTCACATAATATGCGTACATATCTCCACCATTATTTGCCTCAAAGTTAATGTTTTGTATTTTATTCCCCATAATTCTTCCGACAACTAATGGAAGTGTCACCTCTTTAGGACCTGTATTAAAAATCCAGTCATAAATGTAAATATCTCCATTTTCAAATTCCGCTCCTACGGGCATCGACAAACTGTCGCCACCACCCCATGCCACATCACAAGCAGATATATTTCTCACAAAACCGCCTTCGGGAAGAATTCCGTTGTAATATCTCAATTCATCTTCTGCAAATATAATCCCTTCTCGTAAAAATGGTCTCTGTTGATATTTAGCCTCCCATTCGTTAGCATCAAGTCTGGCTTTCATATCCACATAATACTTTGTAGAAAAGCCAACTCCATAATCATATTCGAAGTTTGATTCACCATCGTCATTCAAGGCAGGAATCTTGCGGAACCTATACAGTGGATTATCTCGATTGAGTTTTTCAATCTTACCTAATGGGTCGTACAGATTCCATCTTGTTCCAACCATAAGCTCTCTTGCCCCATCAATTTTACGGTCAACCATTTTGTTTAGATATTCTTGATATGTATTTTCCAGTCGAGTAGGGCTTAATGAATGCTGTCTGTCTCTTACAAGGTCATCCACATACAAATATCCGTCAGGAGAAATATCGACAGCACCCGTCCATGTTCCTTCAATTCCTCGGCAAGTCATAGTCGCAAAGCGGTCGGGTTTATCAAGATTGATTTCAAAATCATCTGCACTCTGTTTCTGCAATTTTAAAGTCGGAAATATTTCTGAATATGTATATTCTTGCGTATTGATCAGATTAAGTAGTTCGCCATAGAATCCTTTAGCCAGTTTTCCGGAGTGACCGCCCATAGCATTATGACTATTTGGTCTTCTACCCATTATCCATGACATAAAAAATATGCACATGGTGCTTTTCCCAACTCGACTTGGAAGCGACAAACCGTAAAACTCAATTTTTCTCTCTTCCAAATCTTGTAAATCTTGGGCAACTACTTGAAGTGTCTTTTTTCTTGGAACGTAAAACTTCTTACTGTCAGGCCTATTCTTTTCCATGTAATACAAATAGCTTTCAAAAATCCATGGTGCTTCCAATAGCAAATATTTCCAGTAAATATCGTCAAAATCTCCACTTCCAGTAATAGCAGCTTGCCTTTCTGCGATATTGTGTGAATACTGGCTCACCTTTATTCCCATCTGTTGCGCATCTGGATTATCCTTGAAAGGAAGGTCAATATTCATATTTAACAGCAGATCAAGGCAGTCTTTCTGGTTTTGATAGACTGTCATATCACCATTAATAATTTGATTTAAAATCGCCCGATACCATTCAAACGAACCTTCTGTGAATTTTTGCATAAAAATAGAGCCAGACCTCCTTTCTTCTTAGGATTTAGTCTGGCTCTCATGTGGCTCTTTGACTGATTGTTTATTTTTTTGTTTCAACAACAGTTACTCTACCCTCGAATACTCCGAAATTAGAAGATTCCTGGAACGTGTGAGTCTCGGCAATATCATCATCAGTCATAGGACGTGTGAGATACCATAGTGAATTATTTTTCCATGTAATTTCCTCTAACTTTTGGTTTGGTTTCAACTCTAATGTTGTGTTTCCACCGCAATTTCTTGTGGTAGACTGGCACCCTGCTATTCCAAGCGTCAGTGATAAAGCTGTTATTGCAACGATTATCTTTTTCATTCTGTGCATCCTCCCATTCTTACTGGCCATTCAAAGCCGAAATCTGAACGTTTGATTTTGCATTGTGGGATTCCGTCTTTCCAGAAAACCAATCCCTCTATTTCGTGTTCGGAAAGATATTTCTTGATTCCATCAAATGTTCTTTCAACTTCAACGATTTCCTTGCCATGCTTGATTAATTTATTGGATGTGAAATTGTATGGATTATTTTGAAAGCATCTACCAACTGCTTCATATGTGCCATCTGATAATTTCATCCCATAGTTTTCAAGCATTACCGTCATTTCATATGCCGTAACAAACCACTTATCAGCCGGATTTTTCTCATCAACCTTTACCCATCCCGGCCAATGACCTGTAATTGTGTCTGGCTCGCAACAAGGGATAAATCCCTCTGGTGGTATTTTACCTTTCTTGCAGTCATATCTTTTATAATATTCTCCGTCAATTATCGCACAGCAAGAGCCATCATATTTCACTGTTGCAACTCCTTCTCCTTTAAGTACCCATTTCCATACCTGGATGCACTTTTGGAAGGATTTTTATAACATTATGGTCTTTAAATTCTCGTTCAAACAATGTTGGTATCTTTTTTCATTTGTTCGCCATCTTTCTTTTTGATTTCAAGTATTTTCTGTATTTGCGACTGTATCTCCGAAGAATCAAATCAAGCATGATGCTATTTGTCTGTTCTACGCTTTCTGGCATAGTTGTGAGATATGGATAATCTTCTCTATCATCTACTAATGTCTTGAAAATCAAGTCTAAGGCAAACTGAGCACTGATAGGTGGATCGCACAATTCAAAGTCTTTATCCTTGTACCACTCATCAATCTTCTTTTGGAATCCATCAAAGGATATTTCTTCGTTCCATATCATACATTCACCATAAATTCTTTCTTGCAGTTGCTACCCTTACATTTATACGGCATCCGATAAATCTTTGTGGTCGGGAGAATCTTTAAGGCTTTCTTTCCGCAAAACGGACAAATTACCCATTTTGTACCATTTTCCATTTTAATTTGTGCTGAGCCGTCCCATGGTTCGGGTATATTCATATATTCGGAGAAGTCTACTCCCTCTGATTCAAGTGCTGTTTTAATGCTCATTTACCGTTGTCCTTTCTGATCAATGTCAAAATCGTCAAATAATTGTCCCCGATGTAATCTGCTTTCCATGTTTTAGAAAGATTTCCCGTTTTGTTGTATATTACGGTCGTATTCCCTGCTAGAAGCAAGCGTCTGTCTGGATAGAACCTAGTCGGGATGTTCATTCGGTGGCATTCTCCCTCGATATTGTATGTGGCGTCAAGAAAATCAATGTCCGAGCCTGAATAAACCAGTAACATATTTCTGTTTCCTCCTAGTGGACTTACGAATCATTGGTTTGCCGTGCATTTTTAAGTAATTATTTTTAATGAATGTACGTGGTATTCCGTATTTTATGCTATCGTGTAAAACGGATGCGTCAATCATAACTGCATTATATTCGGTGTTTTTATGTCGATTCATTATCCCATCCCATTCCAGCTAAAATACATTCTGAAATATACGTTTTGCGTATGTTCTCTAATTCATTAATTGTTTTTGTCATGGCTTCTGCCATTCTATTATCATAGTATGTATTCCTAATTTGTAACTTATTTTCACGCGGATTAACGCTTATCGAATCTTCTAACAACGGATAATTTTCGCCTAAGAACACTGGCATATCTCCAAAGCCATTCATCGAAAGCTCATCAAGTATATTTAGTAATTTGCTAACAGTAATTTGATTATCCATAACATCAACTCACCCCATGAATCTTTCTCATGTTTGCATATCGGTCAATCAGAACGTCAAGTGTTGTATGCAACTGGTTAATTGTAACGCAGTCGTCCTGATGCTGTCTGTGATATTTTGCGATTTCTACAGATTCGTCGTAAAATGGCACATCCGCTTTTTCACACACCTGTCTTTTTAACTCATTGTTATAATCGCACATTTTATCCAATTCAGCCTGAAGCTCGTTGATTTTATTATCCTTGTCTAAAATCTCATGTTGCTTTGCTTCTCTCTCATCAGCCAACCGAAAAAGTTCTTCTTTCAACTGATCTGCTGTCCAACTCTTCAAATCTTCAATTCTCATGGCGTCCTCCCTTAAAGCTTAGTGAATATTTCCATATCGTAGTTATCTCGGATATAATCTGCACATTCAGACAGCTTTTTCTTTAAGAACGGATCGTTTGCGATTTCTGGATGTATGGTCAACATACAGATATCTTTTTTACCGTCTTTCTGAATTTTCTTCCAATTAAATGTCATAACGAACAGTGGAACTGCTTTGAGATTTTTAGTCTTGTATCTTATGTATAAGTTAAAAAGTTTATTAAACATGGAAATCTCCCCTTTCAATTACGCTGTCTTTTCAAATAGATCAAGAATAAATTCCCGTCCCATCTGTGTAATCCGTCTATGGTAGATCACTTTTCCAGAATCCAGAACTTCCTGTTTGATTTCCTCATACCCACAATTACTATACTGTGAAAACATCACCCACGTACCGTTCACCTGATACTGTATCTTTTTCTCTGCCAGAATCCGATTTAGCTGTATTGCTGATTTCAGTCCCAGTTCTTTTGCAATCTCAGTAATGGTATATGTCTTATTTACGTGCATCAGGATAGCATTCTTTCTCTCGGCTTCTACTCTTGCGGCACGTTCTTCTTTCAATTTTGTCAGAAGTTCGATGCCGAAGTCTGGATTATTCAGAATGTTATCAATGACATTGTCCGTGGCATATATGCCATGCTTACGGATGGTTTTCAGAATCTCTTTGACTTCTTTTTTGAACTGTTTGGCAATCGGCTTTCTGGATTGCATCAGAACTTCATAAAGTCCATTTTCGGTAAGAAACCATGTCCCATTCCCGCCGGTTCTATTTTCAAAGTAAACATTATTTACTTTGACTTTCTCATCCTCATCTACAGATTCAATCATTACTGATGGCTTGCTGTGTTCAATCCACTCCGCTACATCTTTTGCTAAGAATAGCGGTTCCTCTGCCGTTCCGTATACTCGAAACTGTTTTCCTAATACTTCCTGCTCATTCAATACTTTCAGTTCGTTCATTTCTCTCTTTCCTCCCTGTGCTTCATCTGGCATTCGATCATCTTTGCTATATTCTCACGTTTCTGTTTTATTCCATGTCCCTGACGGAACAACTCACATTCAAGGATATTACCGCATCTGGAACACTCGTCTTTGATTTCTTTTCCTGCTATTTGCATTATTCGTCCCCACAATAAATTAAAAGGTGTTTGGCAATTTGTCTAAGTTCACTTTTTCCGTATAATCGGATTCCAGTTTTTAATCCGCGATCAATCAACCAATTTGCTACCTTTATAGGGTCTATGGGCGGTTCGTTTTCCAGCTCTTTTATAATAAGACCGCCATTATTAATAAGTTCAGACAAATCACTCATGCTTATTCTCCTCCCAACATTCACAACTATCATCCAGGCATCTAAAGTCTGCACAATGTTCACTGTCGCCATTTCAGCAGACGCCTTCGCATACTGCGTACCATTTACACGTGCAACAACATTTACATCCTTTTGTGTCCATAGCCATCTCCTTAATTAAAAAAATCCAGTGCGCCGACTTGAACGGCATAAATCTCCCAACGAGAAACACTGGAACCGAACGAAGTAAGAGAAAAAAATTCCAATGATTGCAGTTCATTGGAATCGGAAAGGCAGGAATCGAACCTGCGGCACATAGCTTACAATGCCATTGCTCTACCACTGAGCTACATTCCGTACCGCCTATAACGGCCAGTTCTCTGAAAAGAAACTGGGTTGATTCCCACATCACATGCTTTCGGACCGGATGAAAATATCCAGATAAGCATTAACCTTTCCATCGTAAAACACATGAACTAGATGGTTCTTTTAGAATTGCCGACTATCACTTCTCACGGCCCGTGGTCTCATCTCTCTAAAAAGTTTTTTACGCAAACGCCTAGTGAGTTGTACGTTTACGCTCATGCGTAAATCCACCTGAGACATAGACCGCCTGTATACAAACAGCTTAACTCTAAGCGGATTAAAGCGGAACGCCCGGAATCGAACCGGAGACCAGAGCGCGACTCTGTCAGTTTTCCACTAGCGTACATTCCACATAACCCGGAAACCCCGGGTTAGCAATATGTTTATCGTGTTATGCTTTCCACTAGGCTGTTTTCAACCGTGCCAGCCCCACGGAGTTGTTTCGGATTTGGATATTGATGTCTTTGTGTATAGCGACGAAACCTTTTATATGTCTCTTGAAAACTTCCTGTCCTCAACGTGCACCTATTGACGACAATTTAACTCAGAGACTGTGCCGAACGGGGAATTATCTTCATTGAACAGGCTGTGCCGTTACACACCTTTCATGAAAATAATCCACATACACTCATTCAACAGTTTTTTCTGTCCATAAAACGGATAGACAGCATATGGAAGAAATGGAAACTACAGGACTCGAACCTGTGACTTGTCGGTTATGAGCCGACCGTTCTGCCAACTGAACTAAGTTTCCTAAGCAGAGGGTTATTGCAGTTCAAGAGTAACTTCCTCTGCTGTTGCGATTCATGCCCTCACAGTCGCAACAAAGGGTCTAAATGCTGTTCTGCATAAGCAGAGTCCAACCGGGGCGTTTGAAGCCCCTTTAATCATCCCCGTTGGGATAGATGGAACCAATTCGGAGGGGAACTATATCATGGCTAAACAATATAGTCCGACTGGGCTAGCGGGATTCGAACCCGCGAATACAGCAGTCAAAGTGCTGTTCCTTACCGCTTGGAGATAACCCATTATTTGTCCGGGATTTTACCCGGACTCGTGATAGAGTGATATATTTTATAAAATTTTAGAAAGCATCATGTCTATATTTGTACCGTTAAGTCCGCGCCAGTTACTTTGCAATGGGCGGGAAAAGTTATTCTCCATTAGGTTTCACCAACGCAGAACTAAGCTACTCTGGATGCCTCGACCTGTCAGATTCAAAGGCTTTCCCGAACCTGAGAACGACGGGCTTCTGCTTTTCTTGTATTTTCACCCATTCAATCAGTATGATGAACAGGGGAATTTGTATTGTGAATGCTAACCACATTGGGTTCTCCTTATAATCTAAAAATCACAACTGCATTAACTGCAAAACATATTTCCATTAATATAAATACTGCCGTTGCTATTGGATTGTTTTTCTTTTCGGTTTCGTCCTGTGATATAAGAAATGCTAAAACCAATGTGAAAAATGCAATATCCAACATGGCTGCTACAAATTTTGCAAGAATCATTCTTTCTGTTCCTCTCCGATCATAAAATCAAGAATCTTACCGGCAGTTTCTTCTTCTGGCTCGAATGGCAGGCCGCATGTACAGTACTTCTCAATCGCTGTTTTAAGGCTTGCTTTGAAACCATTGTAAACTTCTCCATGTGCAAGAAGTTCATTTCTCAAAACGGCTATTGCGTACGTAACAGTTACAGAGTTAGTATTGTTCATTCTTCAAGTCCTCCATTTCCTTTACGCTGATTCCGACTATCCCGGCGCTATCTTTGCTGTCTGTAGCTTTGAAGTGCGCTTTAGGATGCTGCGGGTACATAAACTCGAACATGAGGTAATTTGCTGCATCCACGAGATATTCTGTGTTTCCGGTGGAATTATATTTCTCAATACACCGTTCCATAGACGGGAGTGCCTGCACGTTCCCGGTTTTAAAATTCTTCCTGGCAGGACCGTATCTATGATAACTTACCTCGACTCGATTCTTACGAAGTTCATCAAAGCGTTCACTGTATTCTTCTGACATAGAAAAACCTCTTTTTTATTTTTTTGAGAAAAATTGAGTCGGCGTTTTGCCTATCTCTTTCGGAAATATTGTTCCAATGCTTCTCTGGTGATCTGCGATACGCTTTTACCGGTTCGGTTCTTTTCGGTTATGAGCTTTCGTTCTAGCTGATATGTGAGACGGATTCTGATTGATTCGCCCTGAGGGTTATTCTTTTTCATAGGCAGTGTCCATCTTTACTGAAAGAATCGGCTTATCTCCGGTTTTTGCTAAAAGTGTGATGCCTTTGCCTTCTTTCCAAGGTGATGTGACTATCTGAATATTAGAAACACCAGTTTCGCTACAGATATTCAGTAACTGTCTAGCAATATCCATCAGCCCTGACCGAAGATATCCATCGTTGTTTAATATTTTCTCCATCTTGTTCCTACCCTTCTGTGAATGTAAATGGTTATCATAAATCATTCATTGCTTTTAATTTCTGATTAGCAATTTCAACCTGAGAAGCAAGTACGCTAAGTGACACGTCTCTTATAAATGATTCTTCTAACGCCATGTTTTCTCTCTGAAACAACATCGGAGCTGTAAGCACATAAATTTCAATATTCAAATCACGGAGTCGTCTCCATGTTTCTTCGATTTCATCCTTGGTATTTCCAATATCATCAACTCCGCAAATAATCAAAGAATCACCATTTCTCATGTTTTCGCAAAGATGTTCGAAATTATTATTTTCATCTATTGAGTCGCAAGCAAATGTGTCAATTTTTTCATTCAAAAGCATCTTTTTCTTTGCAAGCAATGGAAACCAAATGCCTGACTCTTTTGCATATCCTATTTTCATATTTATACCTGCCTTTCTGATATCGCCTTGTTGTTTATGGCAGAGAAACCATTAAGGCTTATGGCTTTCGTGTTGCAATCACTATCCCTGCCATGGTGAACTCTTTTTTTGTTTTTTTCGGAATTTTAAAGCCTTGCTGTTAGAAGAGGCTTTTTTAATTTTTCGGGAACTCGGAGTACTCACTCGGCGCGTATTGGGCTTTATATAGACCCCTCCCGGTGTCCCCTGCCGGACGCTACCAGGGAAGCCCGCCGCCCCATGGGTTCCCGCTTCCCTGGTTTAACGCTGACTTTTAATGGCCTGCGGCAGTGGTCAAGGGAATGTGTGATAACGGTTATTCAGCCAGAACATATGTATCTATGGAACAAACTTCAGTTTTCTTTATAGATTGATGTACACATTAAACAAATACCGTCCTTTTATATTGTACATATTATACAATTTACACTATTTAAGCTGTTTCCATGCTCTTTTGTCCGCCCTCCGCGTACTTCTTCAGGTCTCTGATCTGCTACAGCTCCGGCTTTTCCATCTCTGGAAGCTCCAGCACCGCCCTGTGTTTATCTGCGATCTGCTGCGCTGTCTGGTGTGGTATGCCGTCCTGCTGTGCTGTCTGCACTGGTGCTGTTTCTGCCATTCCGTAAGCTGCTTTTGCAACAAAAATCAAATTGGCATTTGTGCCGGGCTGATTGTTCAATCTATTAACTGTACAATTTTTGCAGATATCAAACCATTTTTTAACCGTGGTGCCATGCGATGAGCTTGTTCTATAGTCCCCACGCATCCAATCACTAAATGTTGACCGATTAATATTAACTAAAAAGCTAAATACTTCTAATGTCGGCAACACATTGTATTTACTACATACCCTGACAAATATATTAAATATATTATCCAACAACTCTATATCATCGTTACTTGGTTTTGGTATTCTATCTGCAATATAAAAGATCATATCTACAAAACTATCAGCAACAGTAGATTTATACTCTTTCTGTGTGTCAAATTCTTCTGGAGATACTTGTAACACAGTGTTTATATATTCATCCACAAGTCTGTATATATCATTCTCATATACTTCTATTCCCTGCTCTGTTACTGTTGTATTACTCTTTTTCACTGTATCACCTCCAAAAATTGAAATAAAAAAAGACGACAAAAACACGTTTGCAGATACTTTTTCAGAACTCTTATTTGTTCCTTTTCTTTCCGTCTGCTACGGTTTTTAGTCGTCTAATAGTCTTAATTATCATTATTGCCTTTCGGCTTATTCAGTTGTTAATTCTGTTTTAGCACATTTTTATATCACTTGTCAATAGTCTATTAATTTTATTTTACCGTTACATTTATCTTAATTAACTGTCTATCTATACAGCACTGTATAGCATGTATATTAATAAACTCTAGGTCTCTAGAATCTATGACGGGATTATAAAACCAGTTATTATATAATTATACGTTATGTAATACGGTCATTTTCTGGCTATTAAACACAAAAAACCAGACCTTCCGGTATTTTATCCGGCTTGATCTGGCTGATTAATCAATATTTTTTTCACGCTCTGGCTTGCAGCTCCCGTCCTGAGTTCCGTCGCCTGTCGTTATTTTTATTTTATCCACATCGGTTTTAAAAATCAAGCCCCAAAATAAAAAAAATTTTGCTTGACAACTTCGGCGGTTTTATGATAAATGTATTTTAACAACTTCGGCGGCGGGGTTGTTCCCCCTCACTCATTACGCCGCCAGAATAAGACAGCAAAAGCCCCCGAGATTATCTCCCGGGGGCTTATTTTGCGTCTTTCCACTATGGAAATATTAAAATTTGCGCTTATTCAGTACTATTTCAAATTTACATTCAATTACATCAGTAATTGTTGTCTAAATAATACTATAAATCAGATGAAAAAACAAGGATTGTTTAAATTATCACAATCTGTAATTACTTTCGTTCCTCTATCTAAATATTTTGCTCGAACATCATTAAATCTTCGCTTTCCCTTACTGATCGTATAATCTTTGTGAACTGTGTACACAGTTCCGGGCGTTTCTACCGTAGCCGGTGCATAAGTGCACATATCAAGCGTCATTTCCTGCGCTGGCAAAATATCAACAATCTGTACATTGTCAATTCTTATCAAGTCCTCATGCCGTCCCAGACTTGGAAATGTCCGGGGATTTAAGATTTTCCTGTAAATTACGTTAACTTCTTCCTGGTTATCCGGCATAATATGCAGCCGCAGGTCCAGATCAGACACAACGCTTTCATAAATTGGCGTATTAACCCAGCCCACAAACGAATCCCCGGATTTTACCCTGACTGGAAAGCGCTGTTTAAATTCTTCTGTTTCTGATCCTGCGACAGCTCCGCCACGCCACCTCATGCAGATTTCCGGCTTGTTCATGACTCCGTTTCCGGCTACGGATATTTTCATTTCATGCCAGCTATCCCACCGACAAAGAAAATGAACCATCCCAGCAACTGTAGAAAAAGGCGGAAGCGGGTATGTTTCGCCCCGCTTGCCATTCCATCCTGGCATTGAAAACCGGGCGGCGTCCATATGTCCTTGTATCATTACTGATCTCACTTTTCGCTCCTTGTTTTTGACTTGTTTAATTTTTTCCATCTTTCCGGGTATGCTTCGCGGAACCAGTCGAGGAAATTCCCGAATAGTGCTTTCTCTGCTTCTTTGCGTGCCGCCGTGGCGTCCTCAATGTCGTTAAATCTGCCGAGACGATAATTTTTCCCTTGAAATTCTATTTGCGCAACCCACTTTTCTCTTGCTCTATCCCAATAAACGCCTTTGACCCCAGATGTATTATTTTTTAACATTTTTCTTGGCATTATAGATAATACCGAAGTATTTTTCTCAAACCCCTCTTTTACTGTATTTTGAGCTTTTATAATATTTTCTTCCCAGCTCCTAAGTCTAGCACATCCGCATGATTGAATCTTGTAAAAACGCCCCGCAGGAACTTTAAATTCCTTTCCACAAGGGCATTGGCATAACCAATCTGAACCCTCTTTACCAGCTCCCAGATATTTAATTGCCTTGCATCCGTATTTGTTAACTTTCCCGGCCAAATCTGCCGGTTTTAAATAGTTTTGTTCCCTGTTTACGCATCCGCACGACACATTTTTCCCGGACGCTATAGCATCATAGCGCATAGTGCATGTGTTTCCACATTTACAACGACACACAACATATAAACGCCTATTTTTCCTATATGCGTTTATAACTTTTAATTGTCCGTGCACCTCGCCGTTAAATTCGTCCGTAAAAACAGGCGTATTTCTACAGGCTTCCGAGCAGTACTTAGCGGCGGCACTTCCGCCGCTAAACTCCTTGCCGCAGACAGAACATATTCTTTTAATCATTCTGATCCAGTTCCCTCTCTTGTACAAATCCGCCCAGGATGCCATTGTACAGGTCTTCCGGTATTTCTTCCTCCATCAGTGGATTTCTTTCTTCAAGTTCTGCGTCAAGGCTTGCGTCGATGTCTGCAAGCGCCTGCTCTCTGCCGAATCCCATTGCTATAACTTCATTCAATAAATCAATTGTTTTCTTCATTTCTCTTTCCTCTATTTTCTTAAATTTCTTCTGTGTAGGAAATTCTAAGAGTATTGTCCTCAACTTCCCAGAAATAATTTTTACTGTCATATTTTTCGAGGTTTCTAAACTCCTCGATTTCTCCACTTGTCAGTGTCATTTCTACGGTCACCGGTTCGGTTCCCATCTTCCCGGTTTTCATTGCTTCTTTCTCAATTTCTCGATCAATTTTTCTTTCTAGCATCTTTTTTCCTCCTCCTTATGCCCGAGCGTATGAAATAAAATTCTGCTCGGCGGTTTCGTCAACGAGTTCCGCCGGGATTCTCACCCAGTTCTCACCCAGAGAACTTATAAAATTCTCTTTCTGGGCCTCTGTGCCGCACAACCAATCTGCTGTAACTTTGGCACATCCCCAGTTTTCGGAATTGTTCCGGGCTACCTGTTTTAATTCAAATTTTTTCATCTTTCTTCCTCCGTTCCGACCCTCGTGGGGCTCTGCGATTGGTTTTCTTTAACCGTCTTAATTATATTCTAATATTAGAATAATGTCAATAGTTTTTTAATAATATTTTATTTTTTCTGCATCTGTTGGCTCAACCTCGATCACGTCGCCCGGCTGCATTTTTAACATGATGCAAATTTTATTGAGTGTTTCTAATGTAATGCTTTTCCCTGCTTTTATATTCTGTGCTGTCTGTGCCGGCAATAACCTTTCTTTTTGTATGCGGGTCTGGTTGTATCCTTTCTTTTTTAATTCCGCAAAAACATCTATTTTATATTTTACCATTTATTTTCCTCCTGTCCGTTTTGCTTCTATATATAATGTAACATTTCTCTTTAATTTCGTCAATAAAAAATATTCTAATTTTTGAATAAAATAGTATTGACATTATTCTAATTTTAGAGTATTATATAATCATCAACAGAGAACAAACAGCCCGGACGCAAAGCCGGGAGAACGGAGAAAAAACATGATTAAATTTTTAGATTTATTCAACACAATGCACTGTGATTTCTTCGAAATCCAGAAAGGCAGAAAAAGTGAATTTGTAGAGTGGGAAATGAGCGGGAAAATGCTTCAGACCTGCAAAAAATATTTTGATGATCGAGTGATTGATTTCTATATCACAAGATCAAACAAGAATAATGAGTTAGGGATTGTTATTAGACTGGAGGAAATAAAAAAATGAGATATAGCATCTGTCTGGGCCAGATTGAAAAGGCCCGCACAAAAAGAAAGCTGGCGAAGCTCCTGGACCTGATTGGGAACGACTTCACCGGGATTAACTCCCGGCAATATGAAGAATTAAGATTCTTGATTCTTTATAAAATGGCGGCATAAAAAAAAAGGAATCCGGACGAAAAGCCCGGACTCCTCCCACAGTATAAATTGTAAATCATTAAAATATCGGCAAAAACAGAATATCACAGAAAAGGAGAAAAAACAATGTGTAAAATCATCCCTTTCCCGGTTCAGGAGACAACCGGATTCATAAATTTAAAACAATTCTTCGAGGTTTCCGGAATTGTAAAAACCACAGAGTTTTACCTTGGAACCGCTGAAGAATTAGCAAGGCAAAACAAAATAACACAGTCCGAACTGCTGACACTTCGCAGAATCGGACGTCAAAAATTAAAGACATTAGAGAGCCAGACAGCCGCCCCGGTTGCCGTTCCCGGGTTGTATATGTACACGCCGGAAACGGGGCAAGAAAAGCCAGAATGCCAGATTGACGCAAGTCTGAGCTATTACGGTGATCACTGGTTTTTAACAACTAAATTGAATTTAAAAGGGCGCGGGATTCGCCTTGATAAAACGGAAAACAGTATAAATTATTATATCGTCACAGAACGCGCTTTTGAGAAACTAAAAACAGAATACAGTATATCTAAAGTTAATTATTTAGATTAATCTCTCCGGCGGCGGTCAAGCCGTAGCCCCAACGCAACCGCCGGACTTCAAAAAAATAAAAAAGAGAGGTAAATGAGCTATGAAAAGTACAATGTTTTTAGCTCCTGAACAGGAGCAGAAAAGAAAAGATGCGATGCTGGCACTCGACAGCCTGACATATAACACAATGTGTTATGGCTGCAAAGCACTTCACAAAACTTGTGGCGGAACCACAAGCAAGTTTTACGGCGGTTGTATTTACAGGGAGCCAAACGGCTTAAATGCAATATTCGGCTTTGCTCGATTTGTCCCGGAACTTATCAAAAATGAGGATTTTTCATCATATGATGAGTTTCTGGAAGAACTGAGAAACAACCGCGCCGGCGTTATTGATTGGCTCGAGTCCAGAACACGCGGCGAACACTTCAAAAATGAAGTGCTGACCGAAAAATATATTGCAGCTTGCAAAAAGATTTTAAACATTTTAAAGGAGATATAACAGCTATGACGCAGAAAGAATTAAAAGAAATGTACATGAATATTATTAAAACAGAGGTCTGGGAAGATGAGTACATGCAAAATTTTGCAAAGAAAAAATGCGCTTATGTGGTTCAATTTTCAAATGGAGATATCGCAGATATTGAAAAACCATCTATAAAAAAGGACTTCTGTTTTGGTGCTGGCTCTTATGGTACTTGCGCCAACGAAGAAATGAAAAACGCCGAAAACATGGCAGCATTAGCCCGAAAAAGTGAACAATATTTTAAAGAACAAAATCTAAAAAAGATTAATTCTGATATAGAGGATCTCGAAAAATGTTTGAGCAGTTATGAATACGAGTGTTATACATATACTCATTATATGGGACAGCCAGGCAACAGCAAATTAAAGGCTTTCACGGTGGTGAGAACCGGATATAATCCAGAATTTACCCCGATGCGTTGGATTAATTGCAAGGATATAAAAAAGCTGGGCGCGGACGATATCCAGAAAATTATTGACGGCTTTAAAGAAGTCAGAAAAGCATTTGAAAAACGGATTGACACATATTTAAAAAGATACGGAACAACAAAAGTAAATTCTTGGTCGTATATCTGCGATTAACAGGCCGGCAAGCGTACCGGGGAGCATTTCCCCGGCGGCCTTTTAAAATAAAAATCAGGAGGATTAAAAACATGAAAAAATTAACATTAGTAGAATACGGATGCACGGGAACAGGCTACAGAAACGGCTCAGACGTGCCAAATTGAAGAGTTCGTGCAGAATTTGACACGCTGGACGGTCTGCACGTTGTTGCAGATTTTGGCGGCTACCAGAGACGCGACGCAAATAAAAAAGGGTGCCCAGTGGTGCAACCTAACGCGTTACATGTCGATGGCACATATTACGGCGCTGAGGGCTGTGGGTGCTCTTATGAATATAGGCTTGCGCAAACAGGATTTGACTTTACCCGCTTCGATTTTACAAAAGCCGGGATCTTGGCATTTATAAACGAGGTGACCGGGAAAAACTATACGGAAATCGAGTTTGCAAAAATGCAAAAAACGAAAGCAACTAAATTATTAGTGTGAGTATAAAGAAGAACAAGTTTATAATTTTGTGTTTTTCATAAAAAGCATAGAGGAGTGATATTATGTCGAAAGCTAAAAGAAAAAAATTAGAACAGGCTGCAATTGAGGTTGTAGCCGGGTCGATGGAATATATTGGAGAATATGACCAAATCTGTAAAGAAGCTGCAAGCCTTACAGATTCGGAACTATTGAATTTTTTAGAAAAATATTCTGATTTAGAGCAGTAAAGCGCTGCTCTTTTTCTGGTGTCCTGCATCCGCTCCGGGCGGCGGTGGTTCGCGACCTGTGCCGGGACTTCGCCGGGGATTGTTCTCCGGTTTGATGCACATTGGCAATTACATATAGTTGTATTAGCTCCTATTTGACGTTTTAACGGCTTTTAGCGCGATTCCGGTATATTTTATCACAAGTATATAAAACCGCATTAAATCTTCAAATATCGAGTTAATAACAGGGATTGACGGCAGAGCACAACGGGGTTATTATTATTTTGTATAGTTGCGCGGACGCTTTGCCCGGTCTGGTCTTTATACTTCCAGACTGTGCGAAGCTATGCGGACTTTGTTGATGATCGTTCCGGCGGTCTTATTTCTGTACGCTTTTAGACGTTTTTGTTTGGGCGACTGTACCTTAAATACTTCTATAACGCCGTATTTGGCTTTTTAAGCGTGTTTTATGTGTTCCCTGTATATTTTACCGTAGTTGCATGAAAACGCTTTTAAACGTGTTTTATAGTGTTCTATTAGAATTGGTTTTGGTTCTGGCTGTGTCTGGTACTGGTTCGGTACTTCCACAGCTGTTCCCGGTCCGCTCCCGGGTTATCCCCGGCGAGCTGTGTTGTTTGGCTCTGGTTTTGCCAGATCATGCCGGGCGGTGCGGTTTCGTGGGCTTCCGGTGGCGGTCTGTTCCTGATCGACCGGATGTTTCCGGGACCGTCCCGGGAGGGACAAAGGCCCCAAGAAAATGTACGACAAATTAGAAACAGAATCAAAACCGGGACGGTTTGAACTGGGAAAATCTGAAAAAAATCGAAGAAATCTGAGACTAATTCAGGACTGCGGCTTTTTATATTTGTGCATTTTGTATAGAATTTCCCATAACGTATCTCGGCAGGTCATAAATTTACACCAAAATAATATTGACAAGTTCCGCATCATATGACATCATGGTTTTATATAAAAGAAGGAGGTATAAATTATGTATCCTAAGCTTTACAGTTTTCGCGCAGATTTAACCAAAGATCAAGAATGTTCTGCTAGTTTTATAAAATTTTCGGATATTGTACAAAAAGAATTGAACCAGGATGCCGATTTAATCAGCACAGCAAAACAGGTCAATATTGATTTTAGCAAAAAGGTGAAAGAAATTGTTGGCGATGAAGAAAATATTGATTTTTGTGGAAACAGATTAATGTTATTACTTCAGGAGTTGCCACGCTATCATACAATGGACGGGTTTGAATTTCAAGGAAAAATATACAACATCAGGATAGATTTATTAACATGGCGCTTTGAGTTGATAGGAACAAAATAATTCGTAGTAAAAAGGATGACGTTGCGTCATCCTTTTTTATTTCATCACATTCAATTCATCTTTCCTCAAATTCCTCTTGCTTGCTATATTCGTAATCCTAGTTTGTCTTTTCTTCTGACTACTGGTTTCCTTATTTCTCCGCTTTGCAGATTCTTTGCTAATCGTTCCCATTCTTATTCCCTCCCAGTACTTCTTTTATGTTCTGGCTTCTCGAATTGAGATTGATAATCGGGACGCTCACATTCAATTCATCCGGCACTATCCCAACGATCACAACTTTTGTTGGCTCAATTACCTCAAGCATTTCTTTAAAATTCTCGCAAAATTCCATTCTGGCAGACTTAGACCGTACTCTCCCATTAGTGCAACATGATACCGTGCTTCTGTGTGGCGTTCCATCAAATATCCATGGCATTTCCTTTGGACTGATAATGTTTATGGATGGGATGATTTTAACGCCCATAACCGCCCAATAACAGCCTAAAGCATGGTTTCTGTACAGGTTGTAGATGTTCAACGCACTTGACATCCCGGAAGCAATTGTGAAATCTGGGCTGCAAACTGAATTGAAACATTTTAAGTGCTCAATGTACTGGTCCGGCTGATTCCATACCTGCAGAAAGCTTTTGTCATCAATGTAGAAATTCACCGTCAGGTCTTTATGGCCTTTCAATGATCTGGATTTTGAAGACACAAAGTCAATCGACTTGCCCGGCGAGAAATCCACTTTTGGAAGCATTGGTATCTGAAATTGTCCATCAAGTTCTGCACCGGTTATCAGATATTCTTTCATCACATCATATGCGGTATGTATCACAACGTCACCTCCATACAACCATATTAGCATAATTTTGGCAACAAAAAAAGACCGCATTTCTGCCGTCTACGATGGTTTTTCCTGTGTCTCACACACAAGTTTTCCTCCTATGGTTTTAATTCGAATATTTGTTCTTGTTCCTTACCTGTTCCCTAGCCTGTTCCCTCGAACTTTTAAACACCTCTAAAAAGCACAAAAAGCCTTGATTTTACAAGGTTTTCGTAGCAGCCAGTACGGGAATCGAACGTATCTTTAAACTGCTATTTTTCCTATAAAACCAATGCTTCTAACCTTTTGCAGGGTGTTCCTTTTTGTTCCCTGGCTGTTCCCTCTCAAAAAAAGCTATCTTGATACTACCATAAATTCATCTATGCTGTCCATGATTTTTTGTTTTTTCTTGAGGTCCTTTCGATCTCTGTGGTAGTAGTTCTCGGAACACGAAATATTTGTGTGGCCCATCTGTGATGTGACCATCTGATTATCTATGCTGTGGTCGAGTAATATCGTGCAATATGTTTTTCGTATTTTATGCGGTGATTTTTGAATACAACCAGTTTTCTTGCACACTGTTCTTAACCGGTTCCTGAACGAATAAGTATTTAATCGCTTTCCATCTTTAGAAAATATATATTCACAGAATGTCGACATATTTCTAAGCTTCTGTAATATCCATATACACCCCTGAGGAACCACTACATTTCTTACGCCTGCTTCTGTTTTCGGAAAGTCTTTGACTTCAAAAATGCCTTTATGGTTTTCAAAATGCCTTACTTCCGTTCTTCTGACTTTAATCGTACTGATATGTGGTAGCCAGTCATTCCATTTCAAAGCGCATAGCTCCCCAACTCTCAGCCCGGTTACGAACATAAGCATAATGCCAAGATTTACTATGTCCTGATTGTCTTTCAAGTAGTCAATCATCCTGTCCATTTCAGCGTCGTTGAATACTTCTTCCGAATCTTCTTTGATATTTCTTTTGAAAGATTTATCGGTGACATCCAAGTCATAGAATAATTCCTGCACGTTCCAATCAATCAGCTTGTTACGCTTCGCCCATTTCAGGGTACCTCTGGTAATTGTCTTAAGATTGCAGAAAGCTTTTGCGGTTAGATTGTGTTCACTGATCTGCTCTTCCAGGAAGTTGCTGATATCCTCTGACTCAATGTTTTTAATTCTGCGTTCGCCCATAGTCCCAAAAAAACGATTAAAGTCCTGCTGATATCTCTGATAAGTTTGTATTGAAATCTTATTCAGATCAACCTTGCGCTGCGCCCATTCCTCGAATATAGTCTTGACTTTCGGATTCTCTGCTTTCTCTCGGTGTGTTTTTACAATCAAGTCCTCTAAATCCTGTTTAGACCGACGTTTGAACATCTTCCGCTGTCCGGTTTCGTCATGAGTCATACGGATTTTCCAATATCCGTCAGATGCCTTCCATATACTGTCCCTGTATTCTTTTAAAATTTCTTCCCTTTTATTCATTTCAACTTGCTCTTGTATGTGAGACAAATTGATGATACCATTCTCAATTGCATATTTCAAGTCGCCATTATTCATAAAAAATAAGGAGGAACCGGGATATCCTTTCGCTGGCCAGCGGCTCCTCGTTCCTCCTTTCTTTCACACATAATCAAAAATATTCATCTGTCCTTCCGGCATATCATCTTCAAGATTGAAGAATTTACAGGCAATAAAATTTCCATGCCAGTCCCGATCACCGCCGTACATCAGACATTTTCCCCTCTTTCCGTCCCTATAGAATCTACATTCAGAACATTTATGCTGATATGCTGTTCCCCCGGAACGTTTATACATTTCGCTTATTGTTCTCATTTCTTTTCCTTTCAAAGGTTTAAATTCTCAAAGCTGCTCTTCTTTTTGTTCCTGTTCTTCTTTTAAAAATCCCTTTCATTACGCATTCCGTCGGTAGGCATCCTCTCATGCGATCGTTAATAAGGATGTAATCGCAAGTTCCATATGATAACCCTCCAGAATTATTCTTTGAAAAATAATCACAATGCTTACATTGCTTTTCTTTTAAATTCTGAATTTCTCTGAAAGACATTTCGCCCCATGGTTTAACAGCTATTTTCATTCTCTTTACCTCGCATTCCTTGTACCATCTTCATTTTCAAATGTTGTGCTATATGTTCTCTGACAGATTCCTCTGGAAATGGGATTTCAAGTGATTGCTCCAGAATCCTGTTTGTGATTCTCTCGTCATATTTCAGTTCTGATATCTGGCAGTTGCTCGTGAATATAGTGATTTTCCTGTCGACATACCGCCCGTTGATAATGCTATAGAATCTTTCGTTAATCCACTCCTTACCAGAATCAGCGCCGAAGTCGTCAATGATAAGGATTTCTGTTCTGGACAAATCCTCTATCAACTTTCTTTCCGTATTCCCTTTGTCTCCCCATGTATTCTTGATCTCATCAAGAATCCTGAGGGATGTGGTGAACTTTACTGGCTTCTGGTATTTCTTCATAATTTCATTCGCCAAGCTGCATACTGTTTTGGTTTTGCCAGAACCTTTTGCGTTTGAGAAAAGGTATAGCCCTATTCCTTTCTTCTGCATATCAGGAAGATTTTTAAACCAGTAATTTACCGCCTGAGCCGCCTGAGAAAATACTTTTCGGCTCTCGGCGTTCAAATATACACTTGACTTCAAATCATTGAAATTTGAGCCTTTAAACACGTTTGGAAGCTCTGCAAATTTCAATTGATTTTCAAGGATTATTCTTTTTCTGATTCCGCAAGGGCATTCCTCGCAATAGGGAATACCACTTGCATCTCTTACCCATCTCCACCCGCTGTCCCCGCATTCAGGGCATTCAAGCGAACGGGGTGTCTGATTCTTCTCCATTCCATTCTCCAAGTGGGATGATTGGTTCGACATTTCTTTGAGTTGCGTCAGCTCCATTTCGCATATCCTCCCTGTTGTGGTATTTGTTTTCGAGTATCTTTAAGAAGTTGTTCGGTTTCACAAACCATTCAAAATTTATCATAAAATCAGTTTTCTTTCCCATAAGGAAGTCACTGTTTTTTACGTTCCTCAGAGCTTCCATTACCTTATCCATGCCATATTCTCGGATTCTTGCTTTCAGCATTTGCGTTCGCCTTGCTGTCATTCTTGCGATTGGCTGAATCCCGAACTGCTGAAGCTTGTTCCATTCATCAACAACTTTCTGAACATCTCCGGGCTTGACTAAATCTTTTTCGCAAGAAATCTGCTCTGGAATCTTCGGCGTACGTTCTTCCTCTGATAATTCTTTCTGGCGTTTTCTGTGCTCGGCAACCCGTTTTCTTGTCTGCTCTCTGATTCTTTCAAGCCCGTCAATATTCTGATGCTCTTCCCATCCGGGAATTGAAAGCAATGTTCCATCTCTGGTTATCATGCCGAATTTTTCAAGAATTGTAAGTGCAAGTTCGATCACACTCTCATCAAAGTCCAGCTCGTCAGCCAACATTTTATTTGTATATGGAATATTCTCTGTCAAAAAAATAATCCCGTTTGAATTACAACGCCCTGCCATCGTCAGGAGCATCATCCAGATTAGAACGATGTTGTTCCCCTCTGGAAGTTTTCTGATATGCCGGATTTTTTTGTTATCGAACATATCTATTTCTAATCGAATCCAACTCACATTTGTCATTTAGCCACCTTCCCGTCTGACAAGGACATTTCCGTCCTTACCACATTGATTTTCGGATAAAATTCTCCATCATTGTTTCTTTCCAACTTGATATGTGCTTTTCACAGGTATCGTCTTCCTCTATCAGGATGCCTTTGCGGTCGCACAGCCCGTTGTCGTTTTCAATACAAGTTTCGCATGTTTTATCTGCCATTTTCTTCATCTCCTCTCGCAATCAATCCTCCACAATACGGACAAAATGTATAATCCAGTCGATTAAGTGGTTTTCCGCAACTACACCATGCTTTTACGGGCCATGATTTATAGTAGTCTGGCATAGAGTTGAAGTCATTATCGCTTAGCACTTTCATTTTTACAATTTTCCCGTGCTTAGAATATTCTATTCTCGCATCCTCTTTCCCATCAGAATACCCGTGGCTATATGCGCTGTTCAGCTGATATTCTTCAGCTGATATTCAATGGATTTGACAGCGTTATCTAAATACTTATAAGCCATTCTTCATCTCCTCCAACTGTTTTACTGCTTTTCTATAATCTCTATTCGCAGACCGGAACATCATCAAAAGTATTTCAGACACAGGCCTTGTCCGATTTCTTCGCTTTGCTTTTTTGACGCATGTAAGATCATTTGCTTCTGGTACATATATTCCTACATAATGTGGAATTTCAAGGGATACCGCAGCGCATACATCTGTCGGCATAACCAGGTAGTTATAATCACCAATAAAATTCAACCCATGACCAGAACGAAAATCTTCAGCTGATGATTTAACCTCATAACAATAGCAGTCACCTTTTTCTATCCCGGACACACTATTATTTGCTGGCACGAATCGCATATAATCCACCCTTACCGCATGATCTGTCGAATAATCGAATGTCACTTCTTTCGCCCAATAAATACGTGGATCATTGTGAGGATTTATTTTCTTTTCAAGCATGGCTGATAATTTTGCTGTAATCTCAGGTCTTGTCATTTTGAACCTCCTCCAACTTCTTCTCTATCGGATTAATAATCTCTTCCAATACCTGCTGCTCATAATTTTCTTTCCAAAATTTCTCTCTTTTCCAAAACGGAACTTTTTTAACTTCACCTATTAAATCAATACACGCCATTGCTTCCAGCATTCCCCAACATCCATCACAGGCTCTTTCATTGCACCACTTTGCAAATTCTTTAAATTTCATTTTTGAGTTCCTCCAGCTTCTTCTCAGCATCTTCGCGGGTGAGGAATATAGATTCTCCAAAATCACATTCTCTAAAGTATGCCGCAATAAAACTATTCGTTACTTTTGCATAAATTCTGAATTGTTCTCCAGACGCATAATAAGATACGCTTGATAAAAAAGATTCATATACTTCATATTCCGCATCTCCATCATATTCATCATAACCAAACACATTAATTGGCGATGTTACCACCCAAACCGTGTCTCCAACCTTACACGGTAATCTCACAAGCAAGCCCTGTTCTTCCAGGTCTTCATAATCAGCAAGTTTTTCAAGAGCTTTCTCTAATTCACATTTGCTACAATCACATTCAATATCGTCACAAATATCTGTCGCAAAGTCCTGTAAACTGGCAGAGGGTTTTTGGATCAACTTCAAACCACCTAATTACAGGAGTACAAAAAACCTCAAATATATCACCGTAAATGGATATATCAATGCCAATGAATGTCTTGCCATTGCGTTCCGCATAATATCCCTCAACCCATTCACCGTTATCAATCCGCTTTGCCTTGAAAAGAATTTCTCTCATTCAACTCCACCGCCTTTCACAATTTCAACTGCTTCATTCAGACATTGAGCTGTATACCAATCGTCACCCGATTCAGAAGTTTTATCTTCGATTAACATTTCCAACTGCCGAACAACTTCATCTACATCAAATGCTATCAGCTGTTCGTCAATAATCTCCTTAGTTGATTCCATGCATAATCTGCACGTATAATCATTATCGTCTTTTTCTTTTTCAATAACTTCTTTTAATTTATCAGCATCAATCAGCCTCATGTTCTTCGCACTCCTCCGCATATTCATAACTGTCCATATCATCACATCTGCACTGGCAGGAATCCTGTTTAGTACAGCAGATGCAGCATTCTGTTTCACCGTCTGGACACTCTAATTTACATCTTCCCATTAATCCAGTCTCCCTCTTTTTCGAAAATTGACATTTCCATTGATTATTCCATCCATATCTTAGAATCAATATAAATAACAATCAGCTCTTCTTCGAGTGCAGTAATCTGTGTGACTGTGTTTTCTTTTATCTCTTCAAAAGCGTCTTTTGTATAGTATCCACAATTTCTGTTTGTAGAAAATATAAGTTCACAGTCGTGCTCTCCTCTGACTTCTACCATTGTTTTCTTATCTATAATGTCCAATAACTGCTTTACTGTCATGTTTAGCCCTCCTTATATGGTTTTGGCAAGTACATCCATGCAATAACTTCACCACCTATACATTCTCCATTCCATTCACCATAGTCATTAATGGACGCTGTCTTTAACCATTTTCCGTACATTCCACAAAAACCACTATATTTAACAGTTGCAATTACATCTTTATGCTTCTCCGGCAATCTCTCACTGACCGGAATCCAGTCAGTAGATAACCGCTCAATAACTTTCTTCTGCTCATCTTCCGATTTACAGTGTATTACAACGTCATAGGTATTATCGTATGCACTAAATGTGCCGTCTTCATTCTGTACAAATTCCATTACATCACTCATACTTCCACGCTCCCATCCTCTGGCATCTGAAAGATCATTTTATTCTTAATCATTTCACCGATAGTTTCAGCCAAAAGTTCATTTTCTTTTGATGCTGGCGCTTCTGCGAACATCTTCCCGATATTTGGCACTGTCATTGGAATTAACTCTGCGTCTGCGTAGGCTTCCTGAATCATATCCAGCACTTTCATAGCTTTTTCTTTTGTGGAATATTCTCCGAGTAAGCAACACCACCCATAATCTTTTCTTGTGCTTATTATTCCACCTGAAACTTCGATATCGAGTAAAAGTTCAAGTGTAACTAAAAGTTCCTTGTTCTGACTTCTGATTAACATTTTGTGTCCTCCTTGTAATCCTCAATCGCAGCTATTCTGTTCTCGTACATAGCGATTGCTTTTTTGAGTCTGTTGATTTCAACGTTATATCTTTCTAAAAATTTATCTTTTACAAACTGATAATTCGGTAATGTCAGTACAATGTACGGCGTTGAATGACCAGAAATTGTTCCGATATCTTCCTTTTTCACATACCCAATGCAGATTCCGTCTGGAAATCGAGTTGCTGCTTTGTAGGTTTTTGGCTTCTCAATCACCTCGCACCCCTCAACTCTGATCTTAAAAATATAGTCTCCTAACGTTTGGGTTTCTGGATTGTATTCTCTGTCGCTGTCTAAAATGTAGAAATACAATTTCATTTTGTGCCCTCACTTTCCCCACGTAAGCAACTGACACGCTATTGTGCAGTCTTCCATGATTTCTGTGTTAATATTTCCTCTGTCTGGTTCTAATTCATCAAGAAATACTCCGTTTATGCAACTTCTTCCAAATCTACGCTCTTGCTCCGCACGCTTTTGAAATACTTCGGGGAAGTCCTTCCTAATTTTATTCCAGTAGCCCATGCCACCTTTGACGCATCCAATGCAATTATTGTTCGGATAGCCTAAATCGTACATAATCGGACGTTTCAATCCTAACCTGTCCGCTATTCCATGTGCTTCCTGTTTGGTTAATCCATGTTCAATCAGTGGAAACTCATGGTCATAATCACTTAGAGCCTTGCAGGTATTCTCTGCCCTACTCCTTTCATTTACATCAAAACCCCATACATAGGTGTGGTGATCTGGATACTCAGATTCCCATTTTTTTCTTACTTCTTTTTTTAAGTATCTCGTACATGGAGAGCCAAACGGAGTATTCATTGTGTGCGTGAACTCCATCACGTCATCCACTGAGTCAAACCTATCTGACTGAATTATCGTTATCTCTCTTCCCAATAACCTCTCGCAATCATGCAAGAATCTCAGGCTGTCGGGATGCTGATTCGATACATGAGTATAAATAATCTCGTCAACATCCTTTGCCAGATAACACGCTACAAAACTGCTTATTCCTGTTGAAAACCAACATACTTTCATAACACCACGCTACAAATCCTGTGCGTGGATAGTCTGGTAATCGGCTTGGATTCATTATTAAGTGCTTACTTAGGCACAGCCACTCCGCCAAACTTTATGTATCAATTCACCATGCTAATCTTGATACAACCTCGGTTTACCGAGGATTCGTTATTCCTTTCTTGTTAAATTTTGTTCCGCAAATTCTTTTATGATCTCGCTATCTTTTTTGTCGTTAGGAAGTATGAGTTTTCTATCAAAAATGTCTTCAAGCCATTCATCCTCGACTCCAATTGTTACATTCGCATTTTCTTTCTTCTTCACTCAATCACCTGCCCTACACAAATCTCAATTTTTCCGCTATTGCTTCAATCACATTTACAGTTACGCCATTTCCAGCTTGCTTGTATAATTGGCTGTCGGAATTTACGAACTGTGCTTTTTCAAAATAATCATCAGACCAACCTTGCAGCCGAAAACATTCTTTCGGTGTCAGCTTTCTGATTGCTATGTAACACTTATATTTTCCATACCAGACTGCATATACAACCAGTTCTTCCGATACCTGAACGAAGACTCCCTGATTGCAGCTTGTATCTAGCGTATTGGCAACTTCTTTTCCGACTCTTCCACGTCTGGTTTTACTACCTGGGACTGATAAATTCACTGCATCAATGCCGACTCTGCACTCTGAATATCCCTGTTTAGTTGCTTCTGCTACTTTTACCGCAAGCTGATTATCCTTCTGGACTGACAATGTATTTGCAATTCCATCTTCTCTGATTTCATTAGCAAGAAATTTATGTCTGGAAATATCAAGTTTTCCACTTTCGTAATCTTTACGGATTTCTTTTCCATATTCTGTGCGAACGTTACGCAATACTCCGAGCGGATTAATTGCGACCCCGTGTCTATCCTGAGATGTTAATGTGAACATTGGCTCGCCATCCTCTTTAAACCGTCTACCATTCTGACGTTTTTCTACCCGATCTGGCGTAAGAACTGGGATTGCTATCTTTGGATTATTGTTATGTCCTGCGGAATGGCATTTTGCAATTCCGTCAATTCCAAGTATTTTCCCGTCTTGTGATGAATTTATTGTTCCGATTACTTTAATTGCAACTCCGCTTGTCTGTGATCTATATGTTGAAATTCCTTTGTTGTATCTTGCTTGTAAGCATCTCGCTGTATCTGTTGTTTGAGATTCGTTTCTGCACAAATCAATAAAACACGGCAATGCTACATGATGTCCTCTTCCACCACCTTGTCCAGTATCAAGAGCCTCGGTAATTCCATCAGGTCCAAACACTTGTGTATTTCTTCTGTAACCGTCCCTATGGCCTATTATTTGAATACTATCTTCTCCGTCTGTTCCTTCGATAGGAAATACTTTTGAGGTACTTTTCCCTCTAAGATGTCCGATAATAAAACATCTTTCCCGGTTCTGTGGCACTCCGAAATCTTTGGAGTTGAGCACCTGCCATTCTGCATCATACCCCCGCTGCTCCATTTCAATGAGCAATCTGGCGAAATCCCATCCTCCATTAACACTAAGCAAATTTTTAACGTTCTCAATGAAAAGGTAAGTGGGTTTATCTTCTTCTTTGAGCTGTCCGACAAGGTACATAACTCTGAAAAACAGGCTTGAACGGTTTCCTTGAAATCCGACTTGCTTTCCTGCGACTGAGATATCTTGGCATGGAAATCCGAAGCACCAGCAGTCGGCTTTTGGAATGTCTCCGGCATACACTCTTCTAATGTCATTTGCATACCATTCTCCATTTCTGTATTCCTCCTTTAATATTTCCTTCTGTCTTTTCTTGATAGGAATATCTTCCAATGTCTTTCGCTGCTCTTCTGTCAGTAAGTGCATTGAGATGTAACTCGCAGTAGCAAATTTATCGAATTCGCAAAAACCAACGCATTCATGCCCTGCTAATTCCATTCCCCTGCGAAACCCTCCGATTCCTGCGAAAAAATCTATAAATTTCATTTTTATCCATTCCCCTCGTTTTCTCCGAACCCAAATTCCTTGTTAATATCAAAAGAATCAAATTCAATCTGCAAACCCATTTCTTCCTTAACTTCCTTATATGCTGCTTCAACGCCGATTTCCTCAACATATCTTTCGGCTTCGGTAATCTTATCAATGAAATTCTGGTTTGCTTTCTTGAATCCCCATGCTTTTTTGATTGCAATAACAGAAATTAAAATATTTGCCACAGCAATATAATCTTCTGCTTTCCACAGCTTTTCCTGTGATTCTTTGATAAGCTGCTCTTTAATTTCCTGTTCTCTGGCGTTCAGATATGCTTTAAGAGATTCAATTCTTACGCCGGTCTGTCTGGATATCTGTTCCATTGTAAAATTGGTTACATTAAGCGGCGCAGGGATTGAGTTCTTTTGGATTTTTGGCTTTTTAATCTTCAACTTTCCCAACCAACAGCCCTCCTTATTTTGCCTGCCAGAGCATCAAACTCCATCAGCATTTTCATATCGTTTTTATTTGATTTGCAGATTGTGTCCCGCCCATCGTACACAATCGCATATCTTTCATCGAGCAGACAGGCTGAATAAACCGCCCTTGATACCTGGCTCCTTGTTTTTCCCGTCAGCTCTGAAATCTGATCAATGGTCATTTCTCCAACATACTTCATTCCGTCATATACATCATACAGTTTCATGTTTCTTTACTCCTATCAGCTCGTATGTCCTGTGCGAACCAGTTCCGTGAAATACGATCAGTCCATCGTCCTCGAACTGCCTTAGATGCCTTTGAACAGCGCTCATACTGATATCTAGTTCCTCAGATATCTTCTTGGTTGTTGGAGTCCCTTTGTGAGACATTGCGTATTTACGGATGAAATAATAAATATCCTTACGGTTCTGCATCCATTGCATGTGTTTTTGATACCGTAATGCGTCCATATTCACGATTCCTTTACAAAAAATCTTCTATGCTTATCTGACTGTTTTCCTCAAAAACAAGCATTTCTTCTTTTGCTCTCTTAAAGAAATTTCTATCAATTTCAAATCCGAAAGCATTTCTTCCTATTTCATGTGCAGCTCTTAACGTTGTCCCGCTTCCGCAACATGGGTCTATTACTACATCTCCGGGATCAGTAAACGTTTCAATCAATCTTTTTAAAAGTTTGACTGGCTTTTGTGCCGGATGAATTTTAGGAATATCTTTTCCATCTTTCTCCCAATCGAACCAGTTAAAAACCATGTGCCCTGTACCTCTGATTGTTTTTCCATTTTCGTCAGTCTGAACGCCGTTCCTAAACTTAGGAAGCCTGTCTCTGTAAAACAATAATGCGTATTCCGTAGCTCCAACCACACGCATATTTGCTTTTAATACTTGAGGGCTGTAATTTTTTATGAAAACAAGTGGGATATAATGTACAAAACCATGTTTTTCAGCAGCTTTAATCAATGTTTGTGTTTATTCAAACGAGCAAAATACAATCATGCATGGAGAATTGCTACTTCTTCCTCTTGGCACAGGTGTTGTATCTTCTTTTTTTAACATTCTTGAACAAAAGTGAAAGTATTCATATAAGTTAAAATTAAAATCTGAATTAAAGGCAGCTTTTCCTGCTAGTTTACTTTCACCATTTTTATTATCCCCCCCTACATACCACATAGGGTTGCTCCCGTAAAAATTATTCGCTACATTATACGGAACATCAGCTATAACGAGCTGTGCTCTTGGAATTGCATATTTCTTGTAATTTTGCATTGAGTCTCTGTATATTTCACATTTTAATTTCATATTTCAAAGAAGCCCGGTGCACCCTTACGTCACATGAAGGCAAGCTCCTTTCATTTTTTATTCGTACGTTTTCTCATCAATCAAGTTCTGAAACCTTTCAAAAGCCCGGATTGATACTTTATTATTCTGCTTCTCTGGTTTCAGTGAAACTTGCAAGTGTGTATCTATGATGTGTGAAAGTTCTCTGGCGAGGGATTTTTTGCCCTGCTTCAAACCATCGTAATAACCTTTTGCCAGTCTGTACTCATCAATCTGTTTCTTTCCTGCTCCCTGAGAGCCACCAGTCTTATTTCTAAGCTGATATCCCTGATCTGCAAGCCATTTGATGTAAAACTGTTCGGCTCTATCAAGGCTAGCTTCGGAAAAATTCTCACAGATCACTGTCCATCCGTAGGGATTGTTTTCTGAATATAAGCCATGTTTCTTAAGGCTCAAATCAATGTGTTGCTGATGTCCTGCACTGTGCTGGCACAATCTGGTGAGTATATGTTTTGCCTGCCCTGCATACCCAAACTTGAATCCGTCTTCATCAACTCTGCGTAAAATATAGACTCCCGAATTATCATTCAAATTTGGATTGAGCTTGAGCCATCTCTTTCGGTTCTCGGCTTCAATCGCCTTAGCTTTTACAAAATTTTTATAGTTACTATTCAAAGACTTATCACCTCGATTCATTTTCAGTGTGCCTTTGATACCATTATGATACCACTTCGATACCTGTATTGCAAGATAAAAATGATACCACTTTGGTATCTGATTGACACCGACAGGCAAAAATGCTACAATGTTCTAAAAACAAGGGAGGGATTTCACATGACCGTCAAGTCTGATAAGACCAGAACTAACATCACGTTCCCGATACAGCTTAAAGAACAGCTTGAGCAGATTGCCAAGCAGGAGAACAGGAGTTTTAATAATCTGGTCATTACTGTTCTCCAAGATTTTGTAAAAAGTGCCGATAAATAGTCGGTGCTTTTTTTAATTACCTGTTATTCTCTCTATCATCCTCTATAGCTTTCCCAAGGCAAGCCATAACCGGTCCTGACTCAAGTAAGCATTCTCTTTCTCTGGTATTTTTACCATCATTTGAGCGCCAATCGCCAACAATGTATAGACTTGCATTCGCACTTAAAATGTCTGTGTCCATATCCCAATATTTAATGTGGATTTCGTATGCCACATTTGCAGAGATCACATATCTGTAAATGCCTTTGGTGACTTCTTTCCAGTCTTTTAAATTTGCTGATACCATGCTTAATCCTCCACAAATGGTGGTTTCTCATCCTCGAAGAAACTTTCGTAATCAAACCATTCATCTTTAATGAAATTTCCAATAATTTTCACTGAATGTCCAAGTCCTTTCGTAGCAACTCTAACATGCTTTCCTTTCATTTCTATCAGGTCATCTACGCCAACAACGTCCATGATTCTCATAATCGCTTCAAGCCCTGCCTTTGAACCTTTAAAGTTTTCCGAGCCAAGGTAACCATGTCCTAAAACATATCCTCCGAATACAACTCCCCATCCGCCGCCAGAAAGAGTGAGGTCAAGGGTGAGTACTCCGTGATCTTTAAAATTCAATGATACATTTGTAATTTCAGCATTTCTTAATCTGTTTCCGTCGTTAATAAGTTCTTCTTCTGTCCACTGTTTCATTTTGTTTCCTCCCTGTATGGTTCGTGAATCTCAATTTAACTATTCTTGCAAAAATCGCATTCAGTATTGCATTTTTTCCACTCATCTGAATATTCTTCGTACCCATCTGCTCCGTTCAAATACTTGTATGCAAGCACATTCATACATCTTTCGCAGGCCGTAGAAAAAACAACAAGTGCTTCCTGTAATGTATAATCTCCGCTGTTTACCATTGCCATTATGACATCTTGATTTCCACCTCCAATACTTGTATGAAAGTCAATAAGTGGTGTAGTATCCGTTCCATAATCCCATTTTCTTCCCCATGGCTGCCACCACTTTCTTGTTTGGCTAGACCCACAATTAGTGCATATATGGCCTTTCAATCCCTTTATCAGACCTGTATCCTTTTTCCAATATTTCCGTTTGTGCTTGCACGCTTCTTTCTCAGCTTTGCCATGCACTACATAAACGTGTTCTGTTATTTGTAACGGAAAGCAGGAATGGTACGTTCTCGCTCCTTCTGGTGCTTCACATGCCAAATCATCTTCTGACTTAATTAAATTTCCGTTTTCATCCTCATACCAAATTCCCAACTTTAATTTTGATTTATCAATTTCCATTTTTTCTCCTTTCAAAACGGACATAAATTCAAATCAACATCCAGTCCCGGTCTTGCGATCTGCACCAGAACATCATTTCCGGCAACGTCCTGTATCTCTTTCTGCATCACTTCCGGGTCTCCCCATCCCTCTGACAGGTGGCACAGCGTTATGGTTCTGAGCGAAGCGGTCTTGTTCACTCGGATAATCTCTTTTACAGTAGATAAGCTGCTATGCCCCCGGATGGAGTGTTCAAACTTAAATGAATCCTGCTCCGGCGATTCGTCAAGATGATTACATTCTATAAGGAAGTGATTTATTCTCATGTTCTTGAATGTGAACGGCAAATATGAGAAGTCTGTCGCATATATCAGTCGTCCACATTCTTCGTGAAATATCAGGTATGCAAAGTTTGGCGTCTTGTCGTGCGGGACGTAGAAAGGCGTTGCCCGGAATGAACCTATGTCCTTCGATTTCTTTTCTGGTAAGCCAATCATCAGCTCACCAGAGATTGTGTTTACACTCTTAACTGTCTCGTCATTGGTGTAAATCTGAATACCGGACTGCATTAGATTCTGAAACGATTTCAGGTGATCTCCGTGTCCATGTGTCAGTAGACATCCCGAAACATCTGATATTCTGTAACAAATTCCTTTCAAAATCTCTGGGTATTTGCATCCACAATCCAGAAGTAAGATTTCGCCAGATTCAGATTTAAGCGCATAGCAGTTTCCCGGCTGACTACCTGTATTTATTACTCGCATGAACATTTTGCATCACCTCACTTTCCTTATTTACAAAATAACTGTTCTAATATTGTTTTTGACTGTTTAATTGTTTCCTGCATATCGTCATAAGAATATGGGATTTTTTCTTGAAGTTTTTCTAATTCTGCATAAGAAACTAAAAACAGGCAATCCTGGAGCAGTTTAAATTCTTTCAAAGTCATTTGAATATTTATTGTTTTATCCCAATCTATTTCCGATTTTAATATCTTCATACTTCATCATCCTCTGGAAATCTAAATATAACTTCATTCATTCCAATTTTAGTAACATCTCCCACAAGGCTTTTAGCATGTATTCCAAGGCTTGCATCATTCAGCATTGACATTACATCTACGCAACTCTTCTTTGATGAATAGCTTGCCATCAAATACGGGATTTTCCGCGTATCGCCCGAAAACACCGCCTGAATATGATTTTCAGACACAATAATAGCTGTCAGGTCATACGGAAGATTGATTTTTCCATCCTGCGATATAATCCTCATAGTTCTCACCTCGTTTCGTAAAATAATCTTTTATTGGCTCATAGTACGGGCAGTTTTCACACCGCCCGATACAAGCCATATATTTCCCAAATTTTCCTGAGTCGCACCGATCAAAATTGATACAGTCGAAGTGCATCATATGCGATCACATCTCTTCTGGCTTCATAAAATCTGGAATCTCTGTTTCCTGTTTGTCTGCTGCCGGAACTGTTTCTTTCTCGGCAGTTTTTACGACTTCTGCGACTGTTGGCTGTTTGGGCTGTTCTTCGATTGCCGCTGGCTCGTCTGGGATAAATTCTTCTGCATTGGCGTTCTGCTCGATTTCATAAGCAACTTCATGTTCAATAATGTCCTGCTTTGGAATTTCTTCTGTAGCTTCCTCGACTTCCTGAACGAAAACATCACCATGACTATTGATAATCTGTTTTAATGCACGATTGATAACAGTTTTCTTTGCCATCTGGTCAGTAAACTTCTGGTGTGTTCCATTGCCGTTTTCCTTGTAACCATAGCCCTGTGACCAAGACTGTTTGATCTGCTTTATGTTCATTACTTCCAGATGTTTTGTTCCATCTTCCATCAGAACCACTGCATATGCCCCAAGAATCTTATCGTTGTCAATGTTCATAAAATCCTGTTCATGAGAATCCAGAACTTTGTTTCCATCTTCGATATGATATTTGAACTTATCACCATCGTAGATGATCTCGGCATGGATATCTTTCATACCATATCTTCTGGCGATTGTAATGTTCCCGAAGTAAGACCTCTGAAACTGGCACTGACCGGAATAGGCAATGAAATAACCCTGTTTTTTCTGCACCGAAAGTCCGAGTGTTGCCATGTTCATAAGGCTGTTTGCAATGCTTGTAGCTGTGCAAGATTCCAGAACTGGCTTATTATTTCTGTCTTTTGTTTCTTTCAGAGTCAGATATGCCCCCATGAGTGCATTACTGAGGTTGTAGTCTTTTGGGAATGAAAGACCGTATTTGCATTTTTCTTCAAGCTGCTTAACCAATCCATCAATGAATGAGTTGTTGATTACGATTGCTGCCTGCTGTTCTCCTGCTGTTGCTAACTGTGTTTTATTTGCCATAACAATTCTCCTTTTCTATTAATCGCAATAAGTTCTATTGCAAAATGGACATCCTGTAATTAATTCCTTTGATGCTCTCTCAATAGAAATTCCTTGCCATTCTTTTCCGCTTCTTGTTCGTCCTTTTTCGGAATAGATATTCTGCCCGCAACTGAAGCATTTTCCATTACGTGGTGCAAAATGCGGATAACCTTTTTCCGTACAATATTTTTCCTGTGCTTTTGCTGCTTTTGAAATGTCATAAGTTTCTGCCATTTTTATTCTCCTTTTCTATATTTTTATATATTTGCCAACACGCTATTTGCGTGATTGTATCGTTTCTTACCTGTGCTATTTTGTAGGATTCCAAGCGCACTGAACTCTGGAATCAGAGCGTATTTTCTGTTTTGTACCCATGTAAATTTATAGGTCTGTCAAACCTCAAATATTAAATTTGCATGGATTCTAGTGAGTGAACACGTTCCTCACTTTGCAGGTGCAAAATCACCTGTAGCTTGATTAAGCTAAAATTATCTGTTATGCTATTAGCAAATATAGTTTGCTCTATATTTTGTGTGGAGCAGCTAGGCTGTCGCCAAACAAGTTCCTAGCTGTTCCGCTTTTCTCAAATCTCCGTTACCGTCATATCCCCCTCAGCAACTTTCAAGAATATCAACTGCGCATCTGCCTTAATTCCTTCCAGACTGCTGTTGTCCAGTTCTGCCGCACAGTCTACGAATATCGGATAACTCACGCCGTAAAACTTCTGCAAACCGTCTATGATGGCAATTTTTCCTTTCATCATCAGGGCTGTATTGGCGTTCCCGATCAGCTTCTTCCAGTCACCGTCCTTGTCCTGCACGTACCAGATGCAAGCGTCTACGACTTCGCCATTTTTCTGCGTATCAAATAGTTTCACCTTAACCCCGTCAAAATACTGGTTTACCGCATCTTCAAGGGCTGTATTCTTCGCCATACTCAGTGATTTCAGCTCGTCCAGAATCATCTGTGCATCAGCCTTGCTCTGTCCGTACTGTTTCTGACTTTCCTGAAGCTTCTCGATCTGTTCGTCAATTCTGACATTGTTGTTGGCTTCTCCGATTTTCTGGTTGACTACTGCCAGTTCCTGCTTCTTGCCAGATAACTGCTCTGAAAGCTGTTTCTTCGTTTCTTCGCCATCGTCCAGAGAATTAAGCTCCTGCTGTTTCTCTTTGATTGATGCAAGAATCTGCTGATATTCGGCATTTCCTGAGAAGTCTGGTTCTTTCGGTATGGCTTCCAGATTCTTGTTTTCTGCGTCCAGAGAAGTTTTGATCTGTTCTAATTCATCTGTCAGTTTGGAAATCTCAGATGTGAGGGTTTCTTCTTGCTTATGCGCTTCTTTCATATCGACAGACGCTTTGTTTCCAACCTGAATAACTTCATCAATTTTGCGTTTCTTGTCCTGTTCCCATTCTTCCTTAGCCTTTAACTGCTGATTGATTCTTTCCTGCTTTTTCTGTTCAAATCTGCTCTTTAACTGCTCAATCTGCTCTGGCGGAAGATTCTGACCGCAAGTCGGGCAAATGGTATCTGCGTCCTTAAATGTCTCGGATTTAATGCTTTCCAGAACTGTGTTGTCCCATTCTGTGTCTTTGATTTTGGGATACCGTGTTCTGGCGTTCTGTAATTTTTCAAGAAGATCTTTTTTCTGTGCTCTCAGGCTCTCTAATGCAGAAGTCTTTCTATTCAACTCTGATGTTTTGATATTCCTGTCTAATTCAAGAGTGCTAACTTTATTGCAAACCGATGATTTCTGCTCTAACAAGTTCGCTTTAGCCTTTGAGTCTATCTCTAACAGTTTGGTTCTTAACCCTGCCAGTTCTGCTTTAATCTCTCCGGCTTTCTCGTTGCCTGCCTGCGCAATCTGTTTTTCAAGGTCAGAAAGCTGTTCCTGCAAAGCGTTCTTCTGCAATTCCAATTCGGCAACATCAGTGTCAACCTTTGACTGCTCCATGCCGATAATCTGGTTTGGAATGGCTTTCAACTGTTCTTCTGCCTTTTTCAGCGTTGCGCTGTTCATGGCTTTGATTTCGTCTGCCTTATAAGTTTCCAGAAGCGGTACCAACTCGGCACAGTCTGGAACCGTCTTGGCAATCTCTAAATCTGATTTCCCGGCACCGTCTGACATGGAAAACAGAATTTTTCTGGCATCTGCATCTTTCAGATCTGTGAAGATTTCCATGTGGGATAACATAAGGAAATTATCAAAATCAAATCCTCTCTCTTTTAAATCGGCTTTAAAGTCTCTTTCGGCTTTCGGAACGCCGTTGATTTCGTACTTGTTTGATAATGCAACCTTGCCCGGCTTTCCGTCCTTTGGCTTGCTTTCTGTGCGCTTCTGGAACTTTGCTACGCTTACAGGTTTCCCATCAATTACAAGGTCAACATCAACTCTTGGCAGACATTCTCTACCATCATCGGGTCTGATATCCGGGTTGCTCTTTAAACTGTAGTCCTTGTCACAGAACACCCACATAAAGGCATCTGCCAGTGTGGTTTTCCCGCATCCGTTCTTCCCAGAAACAATTGCTCTGTGTCCGAACCCTATTTTCTTTTCTGACTGGCCTTTAAAATCGGTCAATCTAATTTCTCTTACTTCGATTTTCTTCATATTACAAAATCTCCAATCTTTTTACTGATACCTCCAACGCGGTTAACCATGATTGACTCTGGTCCGACCACAGTTCCCGGCTTTGAAATCTTCCGCAGAGTTTGATTTTTGCTCCCTTTTTCAGATTTTCTACGGCATCTGCGTTTTCCTCCCAGCATAAACAACTGATTGCGTCTGATCTGGTATATCCGGCTTTCTTCTTTCTGTTTACTGCCAGAAGTATTCTTGCCAACTTCCTGTCATTGTTTGTGCCAATCATCTTTATTGTTGGCTTTTTAATCAGATATCCAGTCAGATAAACTTCGTTTGCATCGTGTTCTTCCAGTCTTTCAAGGTACTGAATGTCCATTGCTCTTACATATGCTGTAAGGCTTTTCTTACCATCTTCCCGGACTGTACGGCTTCGCATTTCACCATATACACTGGCAATCAGCTCTGTTTCTCTTGAAATCATGTATTCTGGTGCAATAATTGGAAGAATGTCATAGGATGCATTCTTTCTGAATATCGTCATTCTTCCTTCATACATCTTGGTTCCGCCGTATTCTTCATGTGAGAACACGAACCCTGCCGGAATGTCACCAGATAAAAGTACCTGGTTTTCGTCACGCATCTTCATGTGGTATATCACCTTCTTTCAAAATCTTTGTCAGCATCAAGCCAAGTGTTACGACTGTTTCTCTGAGATTCTTGTTTTCGGCTTTAAGTTTCTGTCTTTCTTTCTCAAGGTCGGAAATAATCTCACTTGCAAGTGTTGGTGTTTCTGTGTTCTGGATGTGTGTTTTAGACATAAAAAATGCCCTCCTAAATTATTTATTGATAAATACAGGAAGGTGTGTTATACTTGCCCTGTATTTAACTTAGCCAAATTAAGTTAGATACGCGGCTCTGCGCGGTATGGTGGTACCCGCAGGGCTTTCTTACTCTTTATCTGCTTCTACAAATTCGCCGTTAATGAGTTTATAGAATGTATCTGGCTTAATCTTTTCACCGTCAACTTTTGCACTTTTTACATCTACGATGTGGTATTCGCCGCCCATCTCTTTGCATTCTGCCAGTACAATAAAGCATCCAAGTGAACCTTTAGCCTTAGAATTGTATCCAATGGCCATTGCAACGCTTTCTTTTCCTTCTACTGTTGCCGCTGAGCAGTCTCCGGTGTTGGTTGCCGCTGAGCGGTTTCCGGTGTTGGTTGCCGCTGAGCAGTCTCCGGTGTTGGTTGCCGCTGACTGGTCTCCGGTGTTGGTTGCCGCTGACTGGTCTCCGGTGTTGGTTGCCGCTGACTGGTTTCCGGTGTTGGTTGCCGCTGACTGGTTTCCGGTGTTGGTTGCCGCTGACTGGTCTCCGGTGTTGGTTGCCGCTGACTGGTTTCCGGTGTTGGTTGCCGCTGAGCGGTTTCCGGTGTTGGTTGCCGCTGACCAGTCTCCGGTGTTGGTTGCCGCTGACTGGTCTCCGGTGTTGGTTGCCGCTGACTGGTTTCCGGTGTTGGTTGCCGCTGACCAGTCTCCGGTGTTGGACTTTTTATCATCGTCCCAGTTAACCTGATCTTTGATGTATTCCACACCGGCTTTAATAATTCCGGCAATTCCGATTTCTGCTTTAATAGAAATCTTCTTTCCTACTCGTTTACTGTCATCAGACTTCTGGTCGTTTGCGTCCAGCTCGACTTCGCAATATCTGGAACCAGCCGGCGCATAATATCCAAATACATCCAACGGATTTTCACAAGCATGAAATCCAGTATCGCAAATCTCAGCTCTTTCTTCTTCATACTCCTTGCCGATTTCATACTGAAAATTACGGCATTTTAAGTCTTTGTCAAATCCCTTATAGCATTTCATTTTTCCTTGTCCTCCAAATTAAGTCCGAGTATAGCTGCGCAAACTTCTTTCTTTAAATACGTATTTGCTTCGGTTGTGTTCAGGTACGCTTCAAATGCCTTTAATCTGCCTACCAGCTCTGCATACTCCTCGGCTACGGTCTCTGCTCTGAAATCCATCTTATTTTCTTTCTTCATCGCAATCCCCCTCACAATACGGACGTTTGTTGTCCATCAAAATTTTGTTCAAATGGTCAGTTGCTTTCTTCACACTCTCTTCCTGCTGACAACCGCCCTCTACAATGCTGTACATATCAAACTCTCTTAATGATTCTTTCTTATATATGTTGATGTGTAAGCTGCATCCAATCTTGTAGTTTGCAAAATGAAATGCTACCGTTCTGCCGGTTTCTTTCTGAACGCGTCTGCATAACTGGTATAGTTCGTCTACGGTTTTATTAAAATCATTCTCCTTTATCTTCATCGAAAAGCCCTCCAAGTAAATCATCAAATAATGTTTTTACAACTTCTTTGATTTTTTCTTTTTGAATAGTTTTAAATTCTTCTTCGTTCATCAGTCCGATTTTGACCGCTTCGTCAATCTCCTGCTTCACAGATTCCTCTGTTTTTTTGCCGTCTTCCATAATGGTTTCTTTGATTCCTCGAACGACAACCGCTAAGTCAGCTATTAATTCTGCTTTACTGCCTTTAAGTGTGATTTCTCCCATTTTTGTCTCAATCATCTTTCTCTTCCTCCGGTTCTTTTAATTTCATCCGGGTAAATAAACACGAATGATAATGCGAATATTACGATTGCTACTGCAACCGGCTGTGATGCACTGTCAAATCTCCAGAACGGCAGGTACGGTGACATACCGCCGATCAGAGCTGACAGGATTAATGCTTTTGCCGTTTTTATGTCCCTCCGATTTTTTATGTGGTATACTCTCCTTATGAAAGGAGGTATAGATTAATGATGTATTCTGGATTCTGTACCAAACAGAATAAAAACTATCAGGTTGAATTTACCCAACTATCTGCTTCTTCACTCGAAGATAAAAATTATCAAACAATTAAAGGCAGATTAAGATGCAGATACGCAGGCCTTACAGGATGTTGCAATCGTGCCAGCGATTGTTCAATCCTGAGAAACCTCGACAAGTAACCCGATGGCTCTCTGAAATATGGGAGCCTATTCTGTCTCACAAAATTCAACAGGCATTTCGCTCCCTTTGAATTTAATGCTTTCAATTTCTCCGACACCTGTTTGATTTATCTTTAGTACTCCCAAATCAATTGATAAATCCAAAGCATTTAAGTCTATCGAAAGTGTTGGTATCGAATCTCCGGGCTTCTGTTTTAATTCAAAACTTCTTACTCCATCGAGTTTTCGACCATCCACAAAAATTTCTGTGAAGATTCCTTTTTCGCCGTTTGCTTGACGAATTTCAATTTTGGATGCTGTCACATTCTCACCTCCTACTTAATTTGCTTTAGAAAAGAAAACATCAATCGGGTCTTCGATATGAAATTCATCAATCATTGTCTGAATCTCATTACTGTTGAAAATTCCTTTCTGCATCTTTCCATAAAATGTTTTTGGCGTAATTCCAAGCATTTTGGCAACGTCCGTCTGAGATTTTCTATTCTTCGCAAATATTCCTCGAAGTTCATCAGTTTTTATCATTTTGTCATCTCCTGCTCAATCACCGGAAGAATCCCACTCTCTTTCAGCTTGTCGTAAAGAAATATTCTTCCTTTCTGTGACCACTTAGTATTCATCTTCACATCCGGTCTACCGTCCGATCTCACGATATCAACGGTCTCGGAATGTGTATAGCCCATACAGTGATATTTGCTGTACAGTAACCACTGTCCGCTCTGCTTGTACTGGATTCCGATGTCATGCAGAATATCGTTCATCTTCTTCCCAGACATTCCATAATCCTTAGCAATCTGGGTAATGGTCACAAGTCCCGGATTCTTTAAGATTTCATCATAGTAGTCGGCTTTCGGTTTCAGTTCGCCGATTATCTGGTTTTTGACACTGATTTCCGTTGACAGTAACTTGACCGAATCTTTCAACTTCGCAATGGTCTGGTCTGCCATCTTCAATGCTCTGGCAAAAACCTGTTCTGGTGTGTTCCATGCTTTTTCGAGGTCTATGAAATACTGTCGGTATTGTCTGCCTTTTTCTGACCGCTGAATCATGCAAATCTGTTTTGCCATGTCTATAGAAACTTGATAATCAGAAATTTCTCTTTCTGCTCCGTTATTTACAAGTGTGGAACTTTTCACGCTTGTAAAATCGCTTCCCTCAGCGAAACCATATGTAGACATTCTTTCAAACCATCTCGAAAATCTGTCTGTAATTTCAAGCCCTGCATACAGCTCTCTGGCTGATACAGTAGGTTGTTCACTACTGTAATTAATAGGTATTAACTGTTCCGTAATATCGTCTCCTCTCTAATTACTATCTCTAATTGTTGCTTCTTCTTTCTGAGTATCACTCTCAACAGTATCAGCAACGCCATTCATGTATCCCAAAATGTAGTGTTGCTTATCTACCGGAAGCTTATTGATTCGTGTTGTTACATCTCTGATAAGCTGTCTCTTTTCTTCTGACATTTGTTCACCTCCACATCTCTTACGTTATGAACGTATAATATCACATCTATAACGCATTGTCAACGTGTTTTTAAATATTTTTACGTTGACAACGTATTTTAAAAATGTTATACTGTTACCATAAAATAAAGAAAGGAGGTGGGTAAATGGGCGAGCGGTTGAAAGAGCTGCGAAAATACTTAGGACTTTCAAGAGAAGACTTTGCAAAAAAACTCGGTTTAAAAAGCCGTGGTAAAATTGAAAATATAGAACTTGGAAGAACAGTTCCAGATGACGATTTTCTAAAATTGATCTGTACTACTTATAAGGTTTCTTATGACTGGCTTGTGAGCGGCGACGGTAACATGTTTATGGACGACGATGGCGATGCGCAGGCTATCGTAGATTCGGTAATGACCGGGGATAATGAATTTGCAAAAAAAATCCTTGTTAAATTCGCAAAGCTTAGTGAAGAGCATTGGAAACAGCTTGAAGAAATTTTGACCGAATTAGAAAGCAACTAATAAAAAGGACTGGGGTAAAAATCCCAGTCTTTTTTTGCGTTTTAACTATACTATCAGTCCTTTGTGTATTATAATATATAAAAAATCACCAAGGAGGACTTAAATGAGAAAAAGAAAAACTATCGACAAAATTACCAGAAAAATAAAATGCCCGGCAATCACTTGTCGGAGTGCCAATGTACAGATAATTAGCAGGGGTTTCTTTTCTACTAAATATCAATGCAAAAAATGCGGGCGCGTTTTTAAGGGATAGTCCAAAAGCCAAATATATATTGGTGGGGTAACATCTTTACGGAGTATAAGAAAACTAAAGTAGAGGATTCGGAATTTGGAGAAGAAATGGGAACTGCCATTGCGGACAAAATCAATGAAATGATAGGATCAAAATATGATAGTTCTAAGTTCGAATATTATTTTTCGGCTTCTCCAGATGATTTAAAAACAGAATAACAAATTTGCCCCTGTAAACGCAGGGGCTTTTATTTTTACTTTTCTTTTAAATACAAATATTCTAACAGTTTATATACCCGTTTTAATGTTTCTTCTGTTTTAACCTTTTCTAATAAAGCCATGATTTTCTCTTTATAATCCATAAATAGCCCTCCCTGTCACAACTACCACCTACATTACAGTATATGCCCGGCTTGTAGGAAACAGAACCGAACATTAGTTCGTTTTCATCATTATACCACCGATATTCCCTCTTGGCAACTGCCAAATATACACATGGACTTTTGTTATTTCGTAGGCAAACTTCGTAATCTCAAAGCAAATTGTGCTTTCGTGAATACAGCATCCGACATTGCAAATTTCCTTGATCTCGCTCAACTCCTGCATCTGGGCGGAATAAATTTGTTTCGCAGCTTCTTTTGTAATCTGCACATCTCTGCGGTGGCGTTCTGCTATATCATGTGACGGTATATGCACCGCACAGAATATTTCGTAAAATATCAGGATGAATACGACTATCCTGTATCTGTTCTTCTCCATTACTACCAACTCTTTCTAAAAATATATCACGCATTATAGCACACACTTGTGTAATTTTTCTGGGAAGTGCAAAATCAGGGAGTTTTTCTGCAAAAATAATCTACTTTTTTGATATTTTACTATGCACAGTTTGTATGAGGTGGTATAATATTATAAAATTTTAACAAGGGAGGGGATTGTATGAGCAAAGGCGAAAAGAAGAAAGATTCAACCCTGAGCGTCATTTCCTGTATTCTGGCAGGTGTGGCATTCATTCTTCCATTGCCAATTATCCTGTCGTTTCCACTGGCTCTGGCAGGAGCAATTGTAGGATTAGTAGATATTGGCACAAAGAAAGAGGAATATAGACATATTGGCTCATGGTTCGGAATTATTGTCGGAATCATTGAAGTAGTTTTTATTGCAGTGCAGTATATGAGATTTCTTTAGCAGAAAAGAGGATTTTATGAAAAAGAGAGTTTGTGGAATTATGACGATGTGTGCTTTTTTATGCATTTCTCCTGTCAATGCCAGTGCTACTTCCTTTGACAACATTAATGAAATGCTTAATAAGATCAATGGTGAAGATGGGTTTGTCGAAGCATCTGAGTGTGTGATTGACCAAAACACTAAATCCTTGCATCTAAGCGTCGTTATAAGTGAGAACGTGCCAGATGATGAAGTTGGCACATTTGCTTCAAAGGTTTCCGGTGTATTGTCGGAAGCATCTCAGCAGGATTGGTATGATTATGATTATGTTACTGATGATTTCTATAAGGGTGGTTATGATGGAGTAGTTCTAACAAACGTTTGGAATTTCAAAAATGATACTCTGGCTTGCTCAATTTGGGATGATTCGCTATCAATCACGCGTCTTTCAGACGGAACTAAATTAAAAGAAGCTATTTTAAAAGACGTGGAAAGTGAAAATTCTAATTCTCAGGAAAACGATTCTCTTGATGATACCGGCAGGCTAAATCCAGGTGTTTATATTATTGGCGAAGATATTCCTGCCGGAAAGTACACCTTTTCAATAACCGACGGAGCAGGAATTATCAGCGTATATGACAGCTACGATGATTATAAGAATGATGATTACGAACATTCAGAAGAATACCATGTTGCTTCAAAAAAATATAAAGAAAGTCTTGGTTCTGACTTAGAAAGCATTAATTCTTTATATTCCAGTGAAATTGGGAATCTACCGTTAGAGAATGGAATGTGTGTAAAAATAGATACTGTTTCAGTTTTGTATTTAGCGAAATAAACAAGAGGGGCAACCGCCCCTCTTTCTTTTGCCTGTCGTTCTTGCAGGCAGTCTCTCTATCCACACATCCTCCCGGACACAGAAACCATATTTTGCGAATTATGTCAAACTTTAATGCTTTACACTAACAATTTCAAGTGCTACACTTTGTTTGTGGGACAATAATACCACAAACAAAAAGAAAAATGTGTGTACTGTCAAAATCATGGCGTATTTTGACAAATTGAGACTACGAAAGGAGGGTGCGCATATGAGAATAGCCATATGTGACGATAACCAGCTTGAAGTTGACTTGTTTAAAGAGTGCGTATCGGGATTCTTACGGCGCAAAAGAGATTATCGCTATGAAATCAACGAGTATTCGGCAGGTTATCCGCTTGTTGAAGATGTGAAAGAGGGTAAATGGTACGATGTAATTGTACTGGATATGATTCTGGAAAATGAGAACGGTTTGGAGATTGCGAACCGGCTCCGAGATATTGGATATGATGGAAAGATTATATTCTGGACAGCCGACGATTCTCATCTGCAAGAAGCATTTGACGTCGGTGCTATGCAGTATGCGGTCAAGGGTAAGGAATACGGCAGAATATACCGGGCTATTGACGAGATTCTGTCGCAGATGAAGGACGAGACATTTACATTTAAGTTCCGTAGGCAGATAAACCGGCTCAAATACGATGAAATTGAGTACGTCGAGAGTCAGGCAAGAGTTTGCCATATTTTTGCGACAAATAACCGATGTTTCGTGACCACTTGCAAGCTGAATGATCTGGAAGAAAAACTGTCTGATAAACGATTCTTGCGCTGCCATCAGAGTTATCTGGTGAACATGGATCACATTCAGTCGGCGGGTGATAATTTCATTATGGATTCTGGGGACATTGTCCAGATAAGACAGAATGGGGCAAAGGAAATTAAAGAAAAGTACGAAAAATACATAAGCTGACAGCGAAAAATGACCGCCAATCCGGGAAGGAGTAATTGGCGGTCATTCTCATTGTCAACACTTAATAAATAAAAGGGGTTTCAATACGAACTACTATATCGAACACGTTTTATTATAGCATTATAAAAGTCATATTACAACTGTCATTTAGAAATATCTGTAATTCTGGTGAATGTTCCTTTTGGAATAAATTCAAAAACGAACCCATCATCGTTCGGATAAGGGATGCGGATGAAGTACCATTTCAGCCCTGAACTGTCGGTTTCTGTGTACTTCATCACCTCTATAACTGCACCTTTTTTCAGTTTTGGAAACATCTTTGACGGGCTGTTTTTGTTTGATTTTGTATAACATTTTGTGTCCTTTTTTAACTGTGCAATGTAGGCTCTGGTGTTCTGTTTTTTGGCCGTATCTGAGTCTAAAACTGACGTTGTATTTTTAACTAAACTGTAATTTGGAGTGCAGAATTTTGTTCCCGGAAGGTTGCTGTTGTAGTAATTTTTCTGGCATACACCACCGCCATTTGTGATAATTGTAGAGCTACCAGAAGTATTTCCTTCGACTGTCCAGAGCCGATCTCCTGATACCTTTATTACGATTCCGGTGTGTGTAAATGTGCCATTTCGATAAAAAATAACAATATCTCCGACTTTTGGATTGCTGTTCAGAGTAAACAAATCCGCCATTGTTGGGCAGTAAACGTATGGCCAGTGTTTCAAAAGTTTCTTTGCTGCGTCTAATCCGAATGCTTTCATCATGCACCACGAAACGAATGCAGCACACCAGGGCTGCCCTTGATAATCCGGCTTAATATCTCGCCAGTATTTTGTGTAATTATTTTCTCCGGCATTTGCTGTCTTACTATCAAGCTGACTATTGCTTGCCTTTTCAAGATACCCAACTTCATTCTTTGCGATCTGGATTAATTTATCAATTGCGTTCATACCTGTCTCCTCACTTTCTGGAAAATATGTTTTTAGTGCGTCATAAACAAAATTCTGTCTGTCCTTATATGCTCCTACCTGATTCCCTGCGTCCGTCTGGCAGGCTGCATAGAGATTATCGAGCGTATATGGCTTCTGGGTCTTTGCCAGAATCCGTGTTACCGCCCCCTGCCCGCCTTGATGTCTAAAGTTCACGCACATGGCTTGCGCTCTAGCGTCCGTAACGCCCTGTTTAATGGCTTCGTCTGCATAGATGGCTAATTGTTCATCCATAAGGCTATCTTGGCATTTAACGCCCAAATCGGACGAAATAAGGGCAACTATAGTGTCGGCAAGTTGTGATATTCTGGAAATATTGAAGCATTCCCAATTAGCGGTCTGAACTTGTTCCAAAAGTCTGACTTCGTCTATCTTCTCCCACTGTTCCGGGTCGGCATCGTAAATTCGTTCCAAAAGTGCCTTGGCTTCGGTTCCGTACCACGCTCCTGCACCGATTGTAATTGCGTGTTCATCTGAGTTATTCGTATAGGCTTCCGTGAAGTCCGAATAATCCTGTTGTCCGTAAACCTGTCCGCCAGTTTCGACCGCATAAATAATCTTCCTGAGAACTGTTTTCTGTTCGTTTGTCATATCGCGTTGCTCCTTTCTGTTAAATATGCCTTGTAAGCTCCGTATTTGCCACTAAAATCAATTTTTATATGTTATTCTAGGATTTTATCGAATCGCACATAAAATCGCTATATGAGTCAAATACAAGGTTGCTAATAAAAATGGTTTGCCTTGGGCTGAAACGAGTTAAGAATGTCAGGGTCGAATAGTGCTTATTCGACGATTAATATATATCTCGTATATATATTAATTATATTCTTATTCTATTTCTTATTCTTATTCTATCGCGTTACATTGCGTTACTGGTAACGTTATTGTAACGTTACATTGAGATGTTATGTAAACGAAAATCGCTTGTTGACAGAATATTTATTTCTGGATTTTATTATTTTCTCAGATGATTGATTTATTCTGAAAACAAGCAAAATTTATGTTTACAAATTATTCATTTTTTATTTTTAATATAGTTACATTTTAGTACGGTCAGTACTGAGAATTTGAGGATATTTGGGCGAATAAGGGCTTATTTCAGTTTTTATGGAAAATGCGCTCTTATTTGTGATTTTAGGCTTCTTATTTGCAAAAATTAACATTAAAATAAGCAAAAAGAGCCGATGGAAGTGAGATTTTACAATGATTATGACATCACATACTCAATTAATTTCTGTGGTGTGCTGAATGTTCCCATACCCTCTACATATATATCTTTTGTATAGTTTCCCGAACTTCCCGAAATATTTGGAAAATCTTCATTGAAAGAAACAGCAGATAATCCATCATAGCTGTAAGGACCACTTCCAAAGCCGCTAAGGAAACTATAATAGCCATCGTATTTGTTTTTTCCTACGCCTAAATATGCATATTGTTCTTTTTCGTAAGTTACATTTCCGTCCTTATCCCACTGTTGCCATGTTCTTTTCACAAATTTTCCAATGCTAGGTGCATATTTACTAGAAAATGTTGCTTCGAAAAGTAGGTATGCATATACAAAATATGAATGCCATGGAGGTGTTGAGCCCGATACATTGACCAAAGAAGCACCAGCATTTCCTAGTTCTGTTATTGAATAGTTGCCGTTTTCTGATACGTTCATAATGGCTTCGCTATATTCGCAAACATAAGAATTTCCGTCAGAATCGCGTCCTGTAAATCGTGTAAAGATTCGAAGCAATTCTTTTGGAGAATCATCGCTTTTCTTCCAGAGAAGTGTATCACCGCCATAAATCTCGTCTGTATTTACACCATTGATGGGAAAATCTTCAATTTCCTGTCTGTTCAAAAACGCCTTATATATCATCCAATCAGCCCTCCTTAAATGTGAAATACAATGTATCTGTTCGGTCAGTTCCTGCGGCTACAAGAGCGTCGTAATCAGCTTTCTTGATTCGCTTTATGCACCTTAATTGTGCCTTTTTTAATTGCCCGGAAGTACTACCAGAATCGCCAGAACCGTCCGTAAAATCATCAATCATTGCCGGTGAAAATTCAGAATCCGAACCGTCTGTAAATTCTGCATAACTGATTGTCGGCATTTCAGATCGTGTAAGGTTAACCGTTCCAGATATTTCAGGAGTATATTTTCCTAACTGCTGACTGTTGCTATTAAACGGTGCATTATTGGCAGAATAGGTGTCAATCATGTCTGTAGCGCCGATTTTAAGCGTCCTGCTCATAATGTATGAATGAACGTACCATTGCAGTTCTGTAGGCTCCTGATCGTCGTGCTGTATCTGCTTTTTATAGTAGAGTTCGACTGCCTGTCCAACCATGTTCAGTGGGTTTCCCTGAACCTCGGCGGTATATCCCTGCGCACGATAATATTTCCGCAAATCTTGATTTACGAATACGCCATAGCAGATTTTCATAATCGGTTCTACTCTCGAAATACCGCCGTATTCATCAGCGTTCCATACATAATTAAGCCAGTCCTCGTTTCCTACAAAGAAGCTGTTTCTGTTGTAATAAACATTGTTGTCATATGCTTCCTGTGCGGTGTAATCGCCCTGCGTAAAGCCGAAAGCCCTGTTCGGGTCAGGGTCACAAAATATAACATTTGGGAACCAGATTCTGCCCTCTTTTGCAGTAAAACTTTTGAACGTATCGAGATGGACTTCTTCGTTATTGTAGTACTTATAAATGTTCTGATTACCGGTGGTCTGCCCGTATCTGTAACTGTTCTGGCGAAGTTTCAGATACTCAAACTTGCCGTCCCTGTTCATCCAGCCAAAACGGTCATTCTGCAAGCACAAATCTTTCAGAATATTCACTACGTTCATCTCGTTTGAGTTATTCGTATCAGGCACATAGGTGTCGTCCCAATGCAGCTTTGTACTGACCTGTTCGAGTCCTAAAAACTCAAATAATTTATCCCTGAATTGCTTTTGAGTCAGCTTTTTCTTCTTGTCAGTCGTCTGATTTTTATACCACCTTGCAATGTCAGTATTTCGTAATTTATACAGATAATCATATGCAAAAAAATTACGTGTCAGGGAATTTGCTTTCCGCTCTGCACTGTCGATTTCACCTGTAAAGATTTTAATTTTTGTTCCTTTTCTTTCGATGTAAACTTCGATTTTTCCAGACGGGTAAAATTCTTCCGAAGTGCCATTAAACTGATCGTGGTGAGCCTGAAACGTTATCTGATTGCAGACACAGCCGCCGAAAATGAAATAGCTTTCAGAACAAATAGACTCCTGCAAAGTAAGTGTATTCTGGTCGATATTTTCGTTTGTAAGATCGGCAAATTCTCCGTTAATCCAGTGTACTGTTACTTTTATTGGCTCGGTTTTTTCTTCTTCAACATCACCGGAACCACCGCCAGAGCCACCACTTGAATTATCGTCGAATGGGTTCTTTCCGTCATTCGTGACTTTAATTTGAAAGTTATCAGAGCCGACAAATTTGGAAACTCCGTTGACTGTGACATTATAAGAAACTGTGATAGTCTTCGACCCTGCTGTGGAACTATCAAATCCAGATACGGTATAGTCTGTAATTTCTTTTTCGCTTCCATCATTCCTTACTTCCGCTACAGTTAACCCGGTTGGGTCGAACGATTCTCCGATTTTATAGTAAACCTTGGACGGAAAACTTGTGATTCGGATTCCTGAAAGGTCGTATACGGTTACTTTGAAAGTGGCGGTATGGGTTTTATAGGTTACTGTGATTGTCTTTTCACCAACAGAAGAACTATCAAATCCAGACACTTCAAATCCAGTTGTTTTTGTTTCTGATGTTCCGTCAGTGTATTTAACAAGGATTGACAATCCAGTTGTGTCGAATACATCTCCTTTTGGATATTCGATTTTTGTAGGCATGGTTTTTACTTCGATTCCAGAAATATCTACCACAAGAATACTGAAATCTACGGTCTTTTCATCGAATGTAACCGTTACAGTTTTGCTTCCGTATGCGGACATATCCGGGCTTGATAAGGTATATCCTGTTGCCTGTGTGGACGTGTTGTCGGCGTAATAAGCAGTAATCACAAGACCTGTAGCGTCAAATGGTTCACCTACGAAATATCTAGTTTTGGTAGGCATATGGGAGACTTCAATTCGAGTTGCCAGAATTAACCATGTAATTGTGCCTGTTGCTCCCCACGGCGAGCCAGAAATTTCATTAGTTTTCTTATTTAATGTGATATTTGTTGTCACGGATGTTTTGAAAGCGTTTTCGCCAATGCTTGCCACGCTCGCAGGAATAGATACATTTGCAAGTTGAGTATCTTTGAAACATTCTGCTGGAATAACTGTAATACCATTTTCAATAGTTGCAGATTTTAATGCTGAACATTTTGAAAAAACAAGAGTCCTTGAAAAAACCACATCCTTTTTCAAAGTAATGTTTTCTAAACTGGTTGTATAAAATATTTGGTCAATGTCTCCGCCCCGAATGGTTAAATTTTTGCAATCTGGAACTCTTATATTAGCGTCGAATGCTATGTTTTTTCTTCCAATTTCTATATAATCAAGAGTTATGTCAGAAAAAGCATAATCCAAAGCCCACAATGACTCTGGAAACACAATATTCTTTAATGAATTACATCCTTCAAAAGAACCTTCTCCAATCTCTTCCAGACCTTCATGGAAAATTATTTCCGTTAAATTCGGGCAAGACTTGAAAGCGTCGCTGTATATAGCGCTCACTGACGCTGGAATCTCAAGCCTTGTTCCTAAAAATATAGGAAAACTATCTGTATCAATATATGTGATTGTATTTGGAAAATTAATATCTACTAATGACTTAAAATCGCCGCTAAACGAGCCTACTACTTCTGTGATGCCGTCTTCAAAAAATAAAGTTGTACATCTTGTGTATAAATTGTTCGGGATATTTATGTTCTCTAAATTATCCGACAAACTATCGGTAAGTTTTCCAGTTCCAGATATGGTTAAAGTATTTGTATTAGGATCAAAATTAGCGGTTACATCCTCGTAATTTGGCGAACCAATATGAAGCAAAAGTGAGCTGTACACAGAAACGTTCACTACGCCTATTACATTAAAATATTTGACACTAATAGGAATTGTTCCGGATTCTGAAAGAACTTTATTTTCAACGACATAACCACTTTCTATTCTTTCTGAACCGTCTGAGTATTCGACAGTTATAGCTGTAACTTTTACCTCTGTAGTATCACCTACGAAATAAATTCCAGAAGTACTTTCTATGTTTGAGATTCTTTCTGGATGCATAATAGTAACTTCAAATGTGCAAGTGAAATTACCGTAAGTGACAGTTATTCCGCATTGTTTCGGAGAACTACTGTCAAATCCAGAATATGTGCAGCCTTTTGTGACATCTATAGCATTTCCATCACTTGTCGTTGCAGTAACCACAATGCCCGTAGAATTAAATTCTTTTCCAATGTGGTAATTTACCTTGGTTGGCATTGTAGTAACGGATATAGCGGTAATAGAGGTTTCTGAGACGGTAATTTCAAATGTTGCGATCTTTCCAGACGCAGTAACGGTTATAACTTTTACTCCCGCGGAACTGCTGTCAAATCCTGATAATTCATAATTAGTGGTGGTTTCTGATGTTCCGTCATTGTATGTTTGAGTCACCACAAGACCTGTGGTGTCAAATAATTCGCCCTGATAGTATGTGGTCTTATCTGGCATTTTTGATATGGTGACTTGGACAACATATTTGTCAACGAACTTCTCGTAGCTAACTGCCTGTGATACTCCCGCGTTCTTTACCAGAATTGAAATCGGTACCGTAGAAGATACAGAAATATTCAGATTTGTTGTGGTTTTACCGTCAGTGATTGATGATGTGCCGGTGTACGAACTGCTTGTAGGCCTCTGAATAACATTGACAAAAAGAGTCTGTCCCTCTATTAAGAATACTTCGTATTTCAGTGCGTACGATGAAGAAGTGCTTGAATAATACACATAGCCTTCAACCCTGATTTTGAGGAATCTTTTTCCCGACGTAAGTGTTCCTTCCTGCCGGTACACATAATAAACCGCACCATCCCTGCGCCAGATTTTGAGTTGTTCGGCTTTTTGCCCAAATCCAATGAAATTGTTCCCTGAAACGTATATGGTGCTTGCAGTCTTGCCCGCATAAGTAAACCAATCAACGCCTGTGACGTTAACTACATCATCGTCGTGTTTCGTGTTGTTAACAACAGCAGTCATTCCGGCCGTCGTATTCAATAAGCTGTCAAAAGATACTGTATTTGCCATAATCATCCTCCCGTCTATAAAATAAAAGAGCACATGAGCTGTGACACCCATGCACTCTGGTTGTTAGTATTCGATCAGTGCAATTCTGATTTTATTGTACAAAATGTTATTTCCTACAACTCTGATAGGTTTATACTCAATATCAGGCATATAAAAAACACCTGTTTTGTAGGTGTTTTCTTCATCGTCCCAGTATGTAACTTTGTATTTCCGCTGTGCCTTATTGACTAAGCCTGCTTTGAAAACAGACTGCATCTCAATTTTATCTGGTAACCACATAGGGCGCGTGTTGAAGTCTATTTTA